>WNGE01001273.1_pt1 | contig 40186 bp, 27 predicted proteins | sample 5400651 | NCBI WGS metagenome assembly WNGE01 (sample SAMN13153370, study PRJNA577476) | soil metagenome | isolation source: 60 cm soil or saprolite under grassland replicate 2 | place: USA:California | collected 2016-06-15 | reverse complement strand
TAGCGTTATTCGCCTGTTACATACCGGTGCGGCGCGCGACGAAGGTCGATCCGTTAGAAGCGCTGCGGTACGAATGAAGGAATTTGGGATTTGGGATTGCGGATTTTGTCTTGCGCGACTGAAATCGATTTGGGTTGCTTGACCTGCAGTATCAATTCGACGTTTGAAATGGCGAAATCCGCAATCCGAAACGCAAACTTGGCGCAAAGAGGCGCAGGGTTTCACCCCATAGGGGTGACATGTTTATAGCTCAAAGGACCGAGAACCTCCGGCGCGGTTCGGAGGGGCGGAACTCAACATGACAAGTACCAATGTAGTCTGATTCCGCCCCTCCGAACCGCGTCCGGGAAGTCTTACGTACCGGGCTATAAACATCTCACTCCTACGGAGCGAAGAATGGTTCGCTAGGTTTTGGGTTGATTGACCTACGGTATCAAATTCGACGTTTGAAACACGAATCCGCAATCCGCAATCCGAAATCGGATAGCGGTCGCAACACGAGAGAAGCTATGAGCAATCTATTTCAAGACCTGGTTTACGGAGTGCGCTGGTTGCGCAAGCATCCCGGTTTTGCTCTGCTGGCCGTGGCCACACTCGCCGTGGGCATCGGCGTGAATACGGCGATGTTCAGCGTGATCAACGCAGTCCTTTTGCGGCCACTGTCTTATCCCGAGCCGGATCGAATTGTGTGGATGAACGAGTCGGGCGACGAAGTAAACAATCGTTTCGTCTCCTATCCAAACTTCGTCGACTGGCGAGGGCGTAATCAAATCTTTGAGGCGATGTCAACGTTTAAAGGCTGGTCGGTAAACGTGACAGGAACGGACCAGCCAGAGAACCTCAATGCGCGCATGGTCACCGCGGGCTATTTCAAAGTAATGGGATCGATTCCGTTGCTGGGCCGCGATTTTTCGGAGGAGGACGACCGGCCCGGCGCGAATCCTGTGACCATCCTCAGTTATGGCTTCTGGCAAAAGCGGTTCGGCGGCGATCCGAACATCGCCGGCAAGGGCATCACTCTCGATGATCGAGTGTACATCGTAATCGGTGTAATGCCGCAAGGCTTCGCGCATCAGGGCCCACCGCCGTTGTGGCTACTAGCCGGCCCACAAAACTGGAATCAGCGCGACGTGCGAAACGCCGGCAACGTGATCGCTCGCTTAAAACCAGGCGTGACACTCGAGCAGGCGCGATCTGAGATAAACCGGATCTCACAACAGCTATTGCGTGAATACCCGGTTGCGAATGCGGGAGCGAGCCGCGTCAACGTTGTTTCTTTGCAGGAGAGCATTACGGGCAACGTGCGTCCGGCGCTACAGATCCTCTTCGGCGCGGTTGGTCTTGTTTTGCTAATCGCTTGCGCCAACGTTGCCAACCTATTACTGGCTCGAACTGCATCCCGGCGGAGAGAGTTTGCTGTGCGTGCGGCTCTGGGCGCATCGCGCTGGCGCATCGTCAGACAGATGTTGGTTGAGAGCGTGATCCTGGCACTGATAGGGGGATTGCTGGGACTGGTTCTCGCGTCATGGTCCATGATTTTGCTGTCCAGGGTTGCCCACCAGACGGTTCCGCGCCTCGAAGGCCTACACCTTAGTTATAAAGCTCTTGGCTTTAATCTCGTCGTTTCGCTTTTGACCGGAATCCTCTTCGGCATTGCTCCCGCGTTGCGTTTCTCGAAGACAGAGTTACAGGAAACGCTTAAAGATAGCAGCTCTACGACTACGGAAGTACAAGGCAAGAGATTGCGCGGTGCATTGGTAATATGCGAAGTTGCGCTTTCGGTCACCCTTTTGGTGGGCGCCGGACTACTCGTGCGGAGCATGGTGCGGCTGCTCAATGCAAACATGGGCTTCGATCCTCACCATATCCTCACAATGGAAATCAAAGTTTCGCGAAACAGATACCAGGATCGTGTGCAACTCAGACGCGTGTTGCAGCAAGTACTCGAGCGCGTAAAAGCCCAGCCTGGCGTCGAGACTGCCGCACTCTCGGCGAACTTGCCCGGGCTCACCGATGGTTGGCAGAACGATATCTGGCCTGAAGGCCAACCACAGCTACGACCCGGCGAGCAAATAAACGTCGATTGGTCCATCGTTAGTGCTGATTACTTCAAGACGATGAAGATCCCGATCCTGAAAGGGCGCTCATTCACAAGAGATGAAGACGAACAAGGCAAGCCAGTGCTGCTGGTTGACGAAAATCTTGCCCGCCGTTTTTGGCCCAACGAAGAAGCAGTCGGCAAACACGTCAAGTACGACAGCCCCGTCTGGCATGAAGTAATAGGCGTAGTCAGGGAAGTTCCAATCTTCGGCTCTCAAGCCAAGCCACTGATCAAGATCTATACGCCTATGGGCCGAGCCACGCAGCGAAATCCGGTTCTTTCGATCCGCTCATCGAATACGGATCCGCAGAGTCTGACTGCCGCAATCACTCGTGAAGTGCAGGCTGTCGACAAGGACCTTCCGGTGACTGAGGTCGCTACGCTCAACGAAGTTTTAGAGCGGGAGGTGTCTACACGCCGCTTCAACGCCTGGCTGTTTTCAGTTTTCGCGCTGTTGGCCCTCGTTCTGACCGCCACTGGTGTGTACGGAGTGATTTCGTACTCCGTCGCAAGGCGCACGCACGAAGTGGGAATAAGGATGGCACTCGGCGCCGGCAGTCGCGATGTTGTGCGGTTGTTCGTTAGCCAGGGAATGAAACTGGTTCTCGCTGGATTGATCATTGGTCTGGCGGGATCCTTCGCGCTGACGCGCTTGATGACGACTCTGCTGTTCGGAGTGTCGACAACGGATCGCCCGACATTCGCCCTAGTAAGTCTTGGGCTGCTGGTCGTTGGTCTACTGGCGTGTTACGTCCCAGCGCGACACGCCACGAAAATCGATCCTTTAGTGGCCCTGCGGTACGAATGAGGACCTTTGGTCTTGGGTCTTTGGTCTTGGGACTTAGGGCTTTGGGTGTTGGAGTTGCTGCGGCCCATGAAGTACCACCGCGGTAGAAGCGGTATGAAAACTCAGAAATCCAAGCCACTGCTTAGGAGTGTGTAAAAAGCATGTGGTTGAATTGAACAAGTTGGGAAGGGGGCAAGCGGAGATTCAGGCTTGTGGCGGTAGTGAATTCCAGCGCGCCCCCGCTTGTGTGCAGCCAATCGCCTATCGGGATATTAAGGGTGAGCTTTGAATTTTGAGTGCTGCTAGCGGAGCTTAGCGGGGGCGCGCTCGGCCTCGATTGGGTTGGATGCCTCTTTTGTCGCTTGCCCCCTTCCCAACTTGTTCAGTTCAACCACATGCGTTTTAGATCATGGAAAACCTAATAAAAGACATCCGCTACGCCTTGCGAAGCCTGGTAAAGAGTCCCGGCTTTACGGCTACCGGCGTCGTCATCCTCGCGCTGGGCATCGGCGCCAGCACGGCGATCTTTACGGTGGTCAATGCGACCTTGCTGCGCAGCTTGCCGTATCACGAGCCAGAACAATTGGTTCATCTGTGGGAAACGACGCCGCAAAAGATCTTTCAACAGCGCGAGGCTTCATACCCTGACTATCTTGATTGGAAACAGAATCAAGTCTTCGCAGGGATGGCTGCTTATGGAGGAGGCGGCGGCTTTGTGCTTGAAAGGAACGACGGGAACGAGATCGTCGCTGCGGGCCGCGTGACAGCCAATTTCTTTGCGGTGCTCGGCGTACCGCCATTGCTCGGACGACTTTTTCAGGATGACGAAGATTCCCCCGCCGCTGCGCATGTGGTGGTGCTCAGTTACGGAGGTTGGCAACGATTCTTTGGTGGTGACCGGCAGGTGATTGGTCGAACGCTCGTGCTGAGCGGTAATGCGTACACTGTTGTCGGCGTGCTGCCGCCGAGTTTCCAATTTGCGCCACGCGGTGAGGCGGAAATCTGGGTGCCTCTGGTACCCAACGAAATGCAGATGAGCCGCCGCTTCATGCACTGGGTAAACGTGATAGCGCGACTCAAACCAGGGATGACGCTGGAACAAGCGCGGGCGGGGATGCAGCCCATTGCGCAACACATCGCCAGCGAGTATCCCGACTCGCACACAGGCACGACCATCGTGCTGAAGCCGCTACATGAGGAGTTTGTCGGCAAGATCAAGCCGTTGTTAGTCACCCTGTTTGCTGCGGTTGGGTTCGTCATGCTGATTGCGTGCTCGAATATCGCCAATCTCTTATTGGTGCGTGCGGCGTCGCGGCAAAGAGAACTGGCAATTCGCGCGGCCCTGGGCGCCAGGCGTGTCCGTCTGTTGTGGCAATTGCTCATCGAGAGTCTGCTCCTGGCATTCTTGAGCGGAGCGGTCGGATTATTGCTGGCGCGTTGGGGCGTAGATGCGCTCATCGCAGCAATCCCGGCTGAGCAATTGGATCGCCTGCCCTATCTGCGCGGCCTCGGCATCGATAATCGGATTCTCCTTTTTACTTTTGCGCTCTCACTGTTGACGGGCATCGTCTTTGGGTTGGCTCCGGCATGGCTGGCAGCCGGGCTCGATCTGCAATCAGTCTTAAAGGAGGGCGGAAGAAGCTCGGGTGCCGTGGCGCGCACCAGTTTGCGCAATCTTCTGGTTGTTTCTGAGTTGGCCCTCGCCCTCATTTTGCTGGTAGGCGCGGGCTTAATGATGAAAAGCCTCAACCGCCTGCTGCAGGTTAGTCCGGGTTTCGATCCGCATAACCTGCTGACCTTCAGCGTCAGGCTGCCGGCGACGCGGTATGACGACGATCAGAAGATTGCCGGCTTTCATCAGCAATTGATCGCACGACTTGAGGCTGTGCCAGGTGTAGCAGCTGCGGGCACGGTTAACATCCTGCCGTTGCGGGGAGGGAACACCACGCGCTTTTACATTGCGGGTCAGCCCAAACCCCCACCAGGGCAGGAAATCGAATCCAATCTGCGCGACATCAGCGCCAACTACTTCAGCGTAATGGGCGTGCCGCTTATCAACGGCCGTTATTTCACCGCGCGCGATGATCTGAAAGCGCCGGGCGTGATTATCGTAAACCAAACGCTGGCTCGCTCGGTGTTCCAACAGCAGAACCCGGTCGGGCAACGGCTGATCTTCACAGCCGACCCGCAACCTTATGAAATCGTCGGTGTCGTAGGTGACGAGAAGGTCAACGGTCTCGACGCGGAGCTCACGGCTGTCGTCTATGGACCATATCTGCAAGACTCGACGCCTGGCCTGAACAGCATGGTGGTAGCGCGCACGAAAGGTGATCCGGCCTCGTTCACAAATGCCATCCGCAACGAATGCCATGCGCTGGAACCGGGCATTACGATTTCCGAGGTGCGGACGATGAAACAGTTCATCGCGGACACACCGGCGACGTTTATGCGGCGCTATCCAGCCTTGCTGATCAGCTTATTTGCCGGGCTGGCGCTCGTGTTGGCTGCCGTGGGAATTTACGGCGTCATCTCGTACACAGTCAGCCAGCAGACCCACGAGATCGGCGTGCGCATGGCTCTGGGTGCGCAGCAGCGTGATGTGTTGCGCATGGTGTTGTCACGAGGACTGACGCTGGCGCTGATTGGTATTGGCATTGGGCTGGGCGTGGCATTGGCGGTGACACGATTGATGCAGGGCTTGTTATTTGGCGTAAGCGCCACCGACTCGGCAACGTTCGCAACGGTGGCTGCCTTGCTGTTCGCGGTCGCGCTGTTGGCTTGCCTGATTCCGGCTCGGCGCGCGACAAGAGTCGATCCGCTGGTGGCGCTGCGATATGAATGAAAACTTTGGTCTTAGGTCTTTGGTTTTGGAATCTAACGCGTTCTGACGTGTCCAGTCCCCAAGAGAACTAACTGCCAAAGACCGAAGGCCAAAGACCAAACAGAGAATTGGAAAAGGGGAAATAGGTCGTGGAAAGTTTATTCAAGGACATTCGCTATGGCATTCGCGGTCTACTAAAGCGGCCGGGTTTTACCGTAATTGCTGTTTTCACGCTGGCCCTGGGAATTGGCGCCAACACCGCAATCTTTTCTGTCGTCAACGCGGTGTTGTTGAGACCCTTGCCCTTCAAAGATCCACAGCAACTGGTGATGGTTTGGAATAAGGGCGTCAAGGCAGCGGGCGGGGATCGCACGCCACTCGCATTAGCCGACCTGCTCGATTGGCGCGCACAGAGCCGGTCGTTCGAGAGCATAGGCGCTTTTCAGAATGCTCAATACAACTACGCCGGTGGTGAGATCCCGGAACAAGTGCGAGGGGCCGCCATAACCTCAAACTTTTTGTCGTTGCTGGGTGTGCAGGTTCAACTAGGCCGAGACTTTACCACCGAAGATGAACGCTCTGGGGCGCCACGAGCGGTGCTGCTCAGCGATCGCTTTTGGCGAAGCCACTTCAACGCCGATTCGTCTGTGGTAGGACGGCCCATCACCCTCAGCGGTGTCAGCGGCGTCATCATTGGCGTGATGCCTGCGACCTTCAATTTTCCGTCCAGGGATGTGGAACTCTGGAGCGCTATGCAGCTGGCCCAGCCCACACGCCGTGGGCCGTACTTCCTGAGGGGCGTGGCCCGCTTAAAGCCCGGAGTAACGATTGAACAGGCGCGTGCAGAGACACGGACGATCAAGTCCAGTTTCGACAATGGCAACTTCAATTTCAACATACTATCCGTAAACGACTTCATTGTTGGAGACGTGAGGCTGGCGCTCACTGCGTTGTTGGTGGCTGTCACGCTTGTGTTGCTGATCGCGACTGTAAATGTCGCGAACCTCACGCTCGTTCGGGCCGAGAGTCGAGTAAAAGAAATTTCGATTCGCACTGCGCTGGGAGCAAGCCGCAAACGCATCATCGCTCAGTCGCTGACGGAAAGCCTGATGCTCGCAATTGCGGGTGGCGCGCTGGCATTGTTACTGGCTGCTTTCGGCGTTGACCTGGTCCTGAAACTTGCGCCCGCAGGTCTACCTCATCTAGAGCAGATCGGGATTGACGCCCGGGTGCTGGGCTGGACCACGTTGGTGTCCGTTCTCAGCGGCTTGATCTTCGGCCTTGCCCCTGCCTGGCAGAGTTCGCGGTTGAATCTAAATGAATCGCTCAAAGAGGGTGGCCGCAGCTCAACGCAGGCGACGGGCAGCCAGCGCTGGCGCAAACTGCTGGTGGTTACCGAACTCGCGCTGGCCGTTATGCTGGTAAGCGGTGCCGGTTTACTCGTCAAGAGTTTATGGCGATTGCAGCAGGTAGATCTTGGGGTCAATCCTGACCGCGTTCTGACCATGCAGTTCGTGCTGCGGGGGCAGCGGTATGCGCAGCCCCCGCAAGTTCGGGAGTTTTACTCGCGCCTCGTCGAGCAGACGCAGAATTTACCAGGAGTCCGCGCTGCTGCCGTCAGTAATAGCCTGCCACCGGATAACACCGATTTCTCCAGTGACTTTGCGATCGAAGGACATAGCCGCGCGGAAAATCAGGACCAACGAGTTGCCTACTTTGTTCGAGTGAGTCCTGATTACTTTCGCGCCCTCGGTATTCCTCTCCGCAGCGGACGCCTGTTCAATTCGACTGACACTGCGGATACCCCGAGTGTGATGCTCATCAACGAAACATTTGAGCGTCGGTTTTTTTCAGGAGAAAATCCAATTGGTAAACGAATCAATCTTGGCAGCGAGCGCGAGCCCGATTGGAACCAGGTCGTAGGCGTTGTTGACGATGTGAAATACAACGGAATCGCGGAAGAGGTACAGCCCGCGCTCTATCAGCCGGCCGCGCAGGCACCCTCATGGGGGATGTCTCTCATCATCAAGACCGATGTTGCTGATCCCGTAAGACTCACTTCCGCTGTGCGCAACGAGGTAAAGACACTGGATCCGGAGTTACCAGTTGCAGAAGTAAGCACTCTCGAAGATCGCATCGTTACCGCGATGGCCCAACCTCGATTTCGGACTACGCTCATTGCTCTGTTCGCTGCGGTTGCTTTGATCCTGGCGTGCGTTGGAGTCTACGGCGTCATTTCTTATTCAGTCAGTCAGCGGACTCATGAAATTGGCGTCAGGATGGCACTTGGAGCGCAGACTGGCGACGTGTTGAAGATGGTAATCAAACAGGGATTAGGTTTGGCCGCTGTAGGAGTAACGATTGGTTTGGCGGCATCGTTCGTGTTGACGAGATTGATGAGCAGCCTGCTCTTCGAGGTGAAAACCACCGATCTCCCAACTTTCACCATTACTGCCGTGATGCTGGCTTTGACGGCGCTTTTGGCTTGCTACCTTCCTGCGCGAAGGGCAGCGAAGGTCGATCCGCTGGTGGCACTGAGATACGAATGAAGAATTTTGGATGTCGGATTGCGGATTGCGGATTTTCTTTTTTGCGCGGATGAAATTGATTGGGTTACTTGAACTTTGGTGTCACATTCGATGTTCGAAACGAGAAATCCGCAATCCGAAATCCCAAATCCGAAATTCTCATGGGAATCCGAAATCCCACCCACGGGAGTTACCGCAGTGGGTGGATTGTTCAGATCCAGCCTGTTCTCCAAATGGAAGGGCCCATGAAACTAAACTCGCTTTTGAATCCGCTGGGCCGCTTTATTTCGAAGGCCGGATCTGAAGAATCCACCGACTTCCGTTGGTGGGATTCAAGAATTCGGTGCGTGCTCGCATGTAGGTTGGATCTGAACCATCCACCCACTGCCGTGACTGCCGTGGGTGGGATTTCTGAGTTTTCACACCGCGGCTTTAGCCCGGTGGCGCAGATTCGGTCGAAACCGAGAAACCGTTTAAACGGTTTCGTAACACACTTGCGTGGTCCAAGCCACCGGGCTGAAGCCGCGCTGTGAATGAGAATAGGGACCTCCGTGGCGGCGGGAGCATCTAATGGAATCACTAATTAAGGATACTCAATACTGCGTTCGCAGCTTGCTGAAGCATCCAGGCTTCACGGCGATCGCCATCGTCACGCTGGCGCTGGGGATCGGCGCGAACACGGCGATTTTCAGCGTGGTCAACACAGTGTTGCTGCGCCCCTTGCCCTATCCAGAGCCCGCCCAACTAGTCACTCTGTGGGAAAGCAACCTCCAAAGTGGCAGCGAAGAAGCAGTAGCCGCCGGCAACTTTCTCGACTGGCGAGCTCAAAGCCAGGCGTTTGAGGATATGGCTGCATACCGCTACGAGAATTTCAGTGCAATAGATACGAGCAACGTTTTTTCTTGTCTTTCGTGTGATTTCGTGGATCAGCTTTCTCATGTGAGCAGAAGACGAACCACTAAAACACACGAACTGAAACAAACAAAGGGTTCGCAAAATCGAAAGATAAAATCACTAATTAAATGGAGCGGCAGCCGCAAGACCGACATGACTCAGGTGGAGCGCCAGTCGGCAAAAGGGAACTAAGATTATGGAGAGCGTATTTAAGGATATTCGGTTTGCGATTCGAGGTCTTCTGAAGCGCCCGGCCTTTACGGTAATAGCCGTTATCACACTCGCACTGGGAATCGGAGCAAACACCGCAATCTTCAGTCTGGTCAACAGGGTGTTGCTGCGCCAGCTGCCAGTGCCAAATCCGGGACAGATCGTATCCGTCGCGTTGCGCGGGAAGAGCGATCCGATTCTCGCTTTCTCATATCCTAACTACAAAGACTTTCGCGACCGCAATCAAGTGTTGTCCGGCTTGTTAGCTTACCGCTTCGTGCCGATTAGCCTCAGCCGCGAAGGCAACAACGAGCGCGTGTGGGGCTATGAAGTTTCCGCTAACTATTTTGACATGCTCAGCGTGCAAGCCTTCAAGGGTCGAACCTTCTTACCTGAGGAAGATCGCACTCGTCTCTCAAGCCCAGTTGCTGTGATCAGTCATGGAGCCTGGCAAAGACGTTTCGGCGCCGACCCCAATGTCGTCGGAAAAGAAGTCTTGCTTAATAACCATTCATTCAAAATCGTCGGTATTGCGCCAGAAGGCTTCAAGGGAACCGAACTTGTCTATACGCCCGAGCTTTGGGTGCCGATTTCCATGTTGGAATGGATTGAGCCTGGAGCCCAATGGCTTGACAACCGTCAGGTGGCTAATCTGTTAGCGATTGGCCGACTGAAGAGGGACGTCGCGATGAGTCAAGCTGAAGCTTCGCTTAATTTATTAGCACAGCAACTTGCCAAAGAGTATCCCGATACTAATGAGGGTCAGTCAGTAACACTCACTCCACCAGGTTTCATCATCCCTGATCTTCGCGCATCTGTAGTCACATTCACATGGATATTGATGGGTGCGGTGGCGGTGGTGTTGCTCATTACTTGCATCAACCTGGCCGGCTTGTTGCTCGCGCGAGCTACGGATCGACGGAAAGAGATCGCCATCAGGCTTGCGTTGGGGGCAAACCGCAGGCGCTTGATACGACAGTTACTCACCGAAAATGTTTTGCTCTCGATCGTCGGCGGGATCATAGGGTTCTGGCTGGCCCTCTCGATAATTAATCTGTTGTTGGCTTTCCGTCCGCCGATCGACTTTCCACTTGCGGTTGAAATCGGAGTCGATTGGCGTGTGCTGCTTTTCACACTGGCCGTGTCTCTGGGCACTAGCGCGATTTTCGGACTGGCGCCCGCATTACAGGCAACTAGACCCGCGCTAACGTCCGCACTGAAAGACACCACTGCGCAGGCCGGTCATTCACGTTCGAGATTGCGCAGCACACTAGTTGTCGCCCAGTTGGCTCTGTCGCTGATGATCCTGATTGCTGCCGGCTTGGTCGCACGTGCGCTGCAGCAGCTGCGCATAATGAATCCCGGGTTTGAGGCTCAGAACGCGCTGACGCTGTCATTCGATGTGGGTCTTCAGGGCTACGATCAAAATAAAGGGCAGGAGTTCTACCGTCAGGTGGTCGAACGCGTTGAGTCTCTGCCAGGAGTGAAGTCAGCCACGCTGACGAGCAGCACTCCGCTCTCTCTTAACTACTCAAGCAACAACATCTACGTTGAAGGCCAGCCTGCCGAACGCGGGAGCAATTTGCCTGTTGCGATGACGGCATCGATTGGGCCCAGGTACTTCGAAACGATGGGCACACCTATTTTGCAAGGTCGAGAGTTCAGCGATCGGGACAAGAAAGATTCGGAGCTGGTGGTGGTGGTGAACGAGACGTTCGTTCGTCGCATCATTCCTGACGCGAAATCGAGTGCTGATGCTCTGGAGCGCCGAGTCAGTTTCAATGGCACAAAAGGTCCTTTCGTGCGGATCATAGGGATCGCGAAAGACGGAAAGTACTTCAACATCTCCGAAGAGCCTCGCTCATTCATCTGGGGACCGTTAAGCCAGAATTACCAGAGCAGCGCCAACTTGATCATTCGCACTCAGGGCAATCCCGAAGCCGCAATTGCCGTCACGCGTAACGCAATCCGAGGGCTTGATCCAAACCTTCCTCTGTTTGACGTCAAAAGCTTGACTGAGCATATGCGGTTTGCCCTGTTTCCAGCCCGGGTTGCGGCCACGGTGCTGGGTGGCTTTGGCCTGGTTGCCCTGACGTTGGCGGCCATCGGCATCTACGGTGTGACGTCTTACGCCGTTTCGCAGCGCACGCGCGAAATCGGCATCCGAATAGCCCTGGGTGCACAGTTGAGCGACGTGCTCAGGATGATTCTCAGTAACGGTGTGAAGCTGACCGCAATCGGAGTTGCTCTGGGATTGGCAGGAGCGTTTTTGTTGACCCGAGCGCTTACGAGTTTGCTTAGCGGTGTGAGCGCTACGGATCCTGCAACTTTCATTGTTGTCTCGCTATTGATGGTGGCGGTTGCGCTTGTTGCTTCTTACTTGCCGGCGCGACGCGCGACAAAAGTCGATCCGTTGGTAGCACTCAGATACGAATAGAGAAATTTCCGATTGCCAATTTGCGATTGCCGATTGAAATCCGCAATCCACCAGCCGAGATTTTGTCTGGTCGATGACGGCTGAGTCGCAGGAAAGCTTCTAAGGAGGAAAGCAATTATGGAAAACTTGTGGCAAGACGTTCGATATGGTCTGAGAATGTTGCTCAAGACGCCCGGCGTCAGCATCGTGGCGACTATTGCCCTCGCGTTGGGAATCGGCGCGAACACCGCCATCTTCAGTGTTGTCAATGCAGTTTTGCTAAGGCCGTTGCCGTTTCCGAATTCGGAACGACTGATGAACCTCTGGGAGACTGATTCTCAGCGTGGCCTTGAGCGCGGCTCGGCTTCTTATCCAAACTTTGCTGACTGGCGCGAGCAGAACCACGTCTTCGAACGAATGGCTTCCTTTCACGTCGGCGACTTCATCATGACCGGCCGCGGCGATCCGGCCCGGTTGCAGGGCGGAGTCGTCAATGCGGATTTGTTTTCATTGCTGGGTGTGGCGCCGATCCTCGGACGCGAATTTCTGCCTCAGGAAGACAAGCCGGGCAACGCCGGTCGCGTGATAATGCTGAGTCAAGCGCTATTCGAAAAGCGATTCAACTCAGACTCGAGTGTCGTGAATCAGTCTGTGACCTTAGACGGCAAGAGCTACACAGTCGTCGGCGTTATGCCGCGCGTGTTTGAATTTCCGGTGCAGAACGATCCAGTCGATTTTTGGACCACGGTCGCCGGCGATGCAGAGGGCAAAGAGCCTATCACCGGCCAACGCGGCGCACACTACATGCATGTGATTGGGCGGCTTAAGCCCGATGTCACTCAAGAACGAGCCCAGGCGGAAATGAACACAATAGCCGCCCGGCTGGAAAAGCAGTATCCGGATACAAACACTCGCAAAGGCATTTCAGTGGAACCCACGTTGCTTGCAATAGTTGGCGATATTCGTCCGGCTTTGCTGATCTTGCTGGGCGCGGTTGGCTGTGTGCTTTTGATCGCGTGTGCGAACGTAGCAAACCTCTTGTTGGCGCGCGCTATGACGCGACACAAAGAGATGGCCATTCGCTCTGCGTTGGGAGCTAGTCGCACGCGCGTACTGCGACAGTTACTTACGGAGAGTGTCTTGCTCTCGCTTGCCGGCGGAACCCTTGGGCTATTACTCGCCGTCTGGTGGGCGGATGTACTGGTCGCGCTCGGCAAGGAGGACATTCCACGCGCTATGCAAGTGGGACTTGATTGGCGTGTGCTCGGCTTTACGATGATCGTTTCCGTCGCCACGGGCCTTGTCTTCGGTATTGTGCCCGCACTCCATTCTTCAAAATCTCAATTGACGGAATCGTTAAAGGAAGGGGGCCGTGGCTCGGGCGAGGGCGCCCGGCGCAACCGCATCCGAGGGGTTCTGGTAGTGGCTGAACTCGCAATCGCGGTGGTTTTGCTCGTCAGTGCCGGACTACTTATTCAAAGTCTCTGGCGTCTACGTCAGGTCAGCCCCGGATTTAACTCACAAAATGTTTTGACCTTCAGCGTTTCATTGCCGGACGTCAAGTACCCCACTGAAAAACAAAGTCAGTTTTACCAGGATCTGATTCAGCGCGTTGAGTCCATTCCGGGAGTGCAATCCGCGAGCGCGGTGTTGCCTCTGCCTCTCAGTGGAGACCGCTTCAGTCTGGCATTCGAGACGGAAGGGCGGCCGGTGGCAAAGGCCGATCAACCCTCTGCTGATTTCTTTATCGCCGCTCCGGGCTATTTCCGAGCAATGGGGGTTCCCCTGCTGAAGGGCCGTGACTTCTCCGACCGAGACCAACACAAGTCGACGCAGGTAATCATAGTTACGGAAACATTCGCGCAGCAATTCTTCCCTAATGAAGACCCAATCGGAAAGCGGGTCAAGCCTGGCATTTCCACTTACGATGGTGAGAAAGCCGCGATGCGCGAGATCGTCGGTGTGGTGGGAGATATCAGAAATCGCAGCTTGAATGCCGCGCCTAAACCGGCCTATTACGCTCCGCAAACTCAAACGCCATTTAGCCAGATGACCCTGGTGGTTCGAACCGCCAACGCTCCACATGGACTGATTCCCGCGGTTACCAGGGTGGTAGGGTCATTGGATCAGGATCTGCCCGTTTTTAGCATCAAGACACTGGACGAATACCTTGCCGCTTCAATAGCTGCGCCGCGGTTCAATACCACGCTGCTCGGAGTATTCGCTGCAGTGGCCTTAGTACTTACCATCGTCGGACTTTACGGCGTGATGAGTTATTCAGTTGCGCAACGCACAAACGAGATCGGCATCCGCATGGCCCTGGGCGCGCAGACACGTGATGTGCTGAGCCTGATCGTCGCCCAGGGATTCAAACTCGTGTTGGCAGGTTTGGTAATAGGTTTGTCCGGAGCGTTCGCCTTGACGCGTTTGATTTCTAGTTTGCTATTTGGAGTCGGCACCAGGGATCCGCTGACATTTGCCGCAGTCGCCGGAGTCTTGGCTCTCGTCGCCGTGATCGCTTGCTACGTACCTGCGCGACGCGCGACGAAGGTCGATCCTTTGATCGCTCTTAGATACGAGTGAAGAGAATTTGGGATTGCGGATTTTGTTCTTGCGCGGGCGAACTCGACTTGGTGTAGCTGATTTGCGTGAAACTATTTTTGGTTGTGGCTAGGGTCGCGCTCTGCAATCTCCGTGTTCTCGGTGTCTCTGTGGTGACGAAAAGCTCAGGAAAGACTGACCACAGAGACATAGAGAACACAGAGATACAGAAAGTTTTTCAACTAGTTCACCACTGAAATTCGAAACGACTTGGGTTGCTTGAACTTAGGTATCAAATTCGAGGTTTGAAACGAGAAATCCGCAATCTGAAGTCCGAAATTCCCAATCCGAAATTCGACTCGGAAATAAGCCTTGGAAACCCTATTAAAGAATATCCGCTACGCCGTGCGCAGCTTGTCGAGACAGCCGGGTTTTACCGCCATCGCGGTAATCACTTTGGCACTCGGCATTGGTGCGAACACTACTATTTTCAGCCTCATCAATGCGCTGATCTTAAGTCCGCCGTCGATCGCAGAACCGGATCGGGTCGTCGCCATCTGGAGGACCCCCAGAGAGAAGCGTACCGAAGGGTTTGCTTCCTACCTGGATTTGCAGGACTGGCGCACAAGGAATCAGAGTTTCGAAGACATAGCGGGCTTTAAACCGAACGGTTTCAATTTAATAGATAACGGTGAGGCCGAACGAATTCAAGGAATGAGGGTTACAGCAAACTTCTTCCCATTATTGAGAGTTAAGGCTTTTCGCGGACGCAACTTTCAAGTGGAAGAAGAGAAGCGCGGCAGTCAGCCGGTCGCGATCATAAGTTACGGATTCTGGCAAAGTAGATTCGGCGGCAGCGAAACCGCCTTGGACCAGCAGATTCCTTTAAATGGCCAGCCCCACACGATCATAGGGATTCTTCCTCCAGGTTTTGAGTTTCCTCTATCCGTCAGAGATGCGCAGGTTTGGACCACCGTCGCAGGTGAGGCATCAAACCTCGACGAGCGGGGCGCGAAGGTTCTCCGGGCTCTAGGAAGATTAAAGCCGGATATCACCATCGAGCATGCACAAAGTGAGATGGCGACGATCGCGGCGAGCCTGGCGCATGAATACCCCCAATCCAACGGAGATACAACCGCTTATCTGGTGAGCGCACACGAACAAATTGTCGGACGTGATGTTCGTCGCGCGCTGTGGCTTTTGTTGGGAGCAGTTGGTTTCATTCTCCTGATCGCATGCACCAATACGGCAAACCTGCTGCTGGTGCGGGCAAGCGCCAGGCAAAAGGAGATTGCTATTCGCGCCGCACTAGGCGCCAGACGTTGGCATATTGCTCGCTACTTAATCACCGAAAGCATGCTGCTGTCACTGCTTTCGGGCGGCGCAGGATTGTTCATCGCAGTATGGGGACTGGGTGCGATCAAGTATTACGGAGCAGATCAATTGCCCAGACTCAATGAAGTTCACGTCGATTCTCGCGTCCTCGTCTTTACCCTTGTGGTTTCGATATTGACTGGCCTGCTGTTCAGCCTTGTTCCGACTCTCAAAGCATCTCGTCCGGATGTCAATGAAATCTTGAAGGCGGCGACCAAAGCTGCAACGGTTGGCCGTTCGTTGCGCTTATGGCGTGATTCGCTTGTCGTTTCCGAAGTTGCTCTGAGTTTGGTTTTGCTCGTGGGCGCCGGATTGATGATTAGAAGTTTTGCGCAACTGGTAAGTGTGCCCCCCGGATTCGATCCCAGGAACGTTCTCACGTGCCGCATCAGTTTGACGAAGGCGATTTACGAGAAACCTGAGGAACGTGTCTTCTACGTAAGTCAGAGTAGTTAGTCCGCTGTTCTCAAACATCTATCTCAATCCCTTGGACCACCTGGTGGCCCAACAGGGTATAGAGATGGTGCGGTACGCCGACGACTTTGTCATCCTGTGTCGCAGCGAGGCGGAAGCTCAGCAGGCCTTGGCTCTGGTGCAGCAATGGACGGCGCAGGCTGGTCTCACGCTGCATCCGGAAAAGACGCGCATTGTGGCTGCCAGGCAACATGGCGGCTTTGACTTTCTCGGGTATCACTTCGAGCGCGGGTATAAATGGCCGCGGAAGAAGAGCCTGAAGAAGTTCAAGGACAAGCTTCGCGTCCTCACCAAGCGCAACAATGGGCAGAGCCTGGAGGTGATCATCGCGCGCGTCAACACGGTCACGCGTGGCTGGTTTGGTTACTTCAAACACAGCCATTACACGACGTTTCCGCGGCTGGATAAATGGCTACGGATGCGTTTGCGTAGCCTGCTGCGCAAACGCCGGAAGCGGCGTGGGCGTGCCCGGCTGCCTGACAATCAACGCTGGCCCAATGCTTTCTTTGCGGCGCAGGGGCTGTTCTCTCTTGTTACCGCCCAGGGCGCAGCTTCGTCAATCCTCTCAGAGGTGACCCATCAACCGGAGAGCCGGATGCGGGAGATCCGCACGTCCGGTTCGGAGGGAGGGGGAGCGAAACCAATCGTCTCTCCCTACCCCTATCTTCAAAGTGCGAAACAATTGACAGTAACGTCGACCGTGCTCGACAATGCCCGGGCATGAAAACTCCGAGATTTCTCTTACGTGGATTTCGGCGGCCGCGGGAAGTGGCATGTTTCGCGCTTGGCAGTCTCGAAAGGCAAGTGTTGGACGAGATCTGGCGCCGCAGAGAAGCGAGCGTTCGCGACGTTTACAGAGCGTTTGATGAGCGGATAGCTTACACCACGCTCATGACGACGCTTGATCGCCTTTTCAAAAAGAACTTGCTCGACCGGCGTAAGGATGGAAGAGCGTTCCTTTATTCTCCTTCCGTGTCTGAGGCAGATCTTAAACAGGGCATTACTGAGGACGTAATAGAGGGTTTGCTGGGTCATGGCGCCGACGCGGTAGAGCCGGTGCTTGCTTGCATCGTTGATACAGTCAGCGAGAGAGACCGCGAACTGTTAGATGAACTGGATCGCTTAATCAAAGAGAAGCGGAAAGAATTGAAAAGGAGTTCATAGAGTGTTTGAACTTCTGGGTATCTCGTTACTGTTAGCCGGCCTGCTAACATTTAATAGCGCAGCCTCTTTAATTACCGCGGCGGCGTGGAGACTAGCCGGCGGGCTGACCTCCAACTGGTCGGCTCATACCCGGGCGCGACTGCTATTCCTCTTTCGCACCTTTCCCGCCTTACTCGCTGTTTCATGTGGCGTCTTTCTGCTTGCGCCGGCCTATCTGGCATTTGAGCCGCGGCATACAAGTGAAAGCGTGAGCTTGAAACTTGGCCTGCTGGCATCTCTATCAGCGATAGGGATCGGTTTTGCCATCGCCAGATCCGTTTCGGCCTGGCGTGCGACCGCCAGATTAACGGCTGATTGGCTCAAAAAAGCCGAGCCAATCAAGATTGACGGTGTTGGCATCACGACGTATCGCATTGACCATGCCTTTCCCGTCATTGCCATTGTAGGCGTCGTACGACCGCGCCTCTTCGTCGCGAATCGAGTCCTCGCTCTGCTGTCCAAAGACGAGATTGCTGCAGCTGTAGCCCACGAAAATGGCCACCTTGCCGCCAGAGATAATCTGAAACGCGGCTTAATGCGAGCGTGTCGCGCTGCATTGCTAATCATTCCTACGGGACGATCTCTGGACAAGGCTTGGGCAGAAGCTGCCGAGGAAGCAGCCGATGAGAATGCTGCGCGGAAGGGTGTTAGCGTGGCGCTTGATCTGGCTTCGACTCTCGTGAAGATCGCGCGAAACATTCCCGAGGGGGCAAGACCGACCATGCCCGCTGGCGTGTTTTTGGTGGGCGATGATGACGAAGCTAATGGCATCAAATGGCGTGTGCGCAGATTGGTTGAACTTGCCACAAGCGGTCACCAGCCTCAATTGCAAGGAAGTTTTCTTGCCAATCCCATGACCTGGAGTCTAGCGGTATTCTTCCTGATCATCATGGGGTCCCTCTCCCACCCTCAAAGCATACTCGCTAGTGTTCATATGCTGATTGAACAAGCCGTCTACTTTCTCAAATAAGTTTGTTTTAACTTCTTTCCTAAAACTTGAACTCGCGACTGTCGCTACGGCTTTTTATTTTAACGTCGTTCGTTCGAGCTATTGTGTTCAATTAGCTTAAGTAGGTTTCACTCCGTTAGGACGTGAGATGTCGATTGACCCGGACATAACGAAAACTCAGCCGTTCGGAGTTTCTTCACTCCGGAGGAGTGATATGCGTTTATGGACCGTGACACCATGAACCACTCTTCGCCGTTCGGAAGGGCGGAACGAAACTAGATGCCTACTTCTCAAGTTGAGTTCCGCCCCTCCGAACGGCGCAAAAGGGGATTCGGTTTTGAGGCTATAAACATCTCACCCCTGACGGGGTGACACCAATTACCCTCTTCGGCAATGAAGGCCGGTAGGTTTCAAGTTTCAGGTTTAAGGTTGATTAGTTTTGAGCGAACTAAGCGGATCCACGAAAACACACGAAACGAGACGAAAACACTCCTCTCATTTCGTGTGACTTCGTGGATCGTCCTCATGACAAAGAGACCTGAAACCTGAAAACTTGAAACTCAAAGCTTCAACCTATCGGAACTAGAACCGTAAGAGGTTATATGTGGCGTGCGGCTATTTTTGTCCACGTATTGGCCACTTGGAAACGGTCGATTGCCCTTGCTTATTTCGTTCATGAAGTCTTCTACTGTTTGAGGGCGATGTCGGGGTTCCTTTTCAAGCGCGTGTCGCACGGCAGCATCAACCCGTCCCGAAACCTGCACGCCAGCGAACTAAACGGGTGGCGACTCATTCATTAAATGCTGATCCTGCAGACGATGGCTCTCGAGTCGGCGGATTTGTTCGGAACCCCGTTAACTTTACCGTAGACGCCGGGAATCGGATTGAATCGGTTGTATTACGAACCCTGGTAGTAATTCTCGCCCGGTCGTACAGTCCATAGTCCCGGAAGGCCTGAACAATCTATCGCTCTAATCCAGACCCCCTCCGGCCTCGGGCTAGAACCGCTGGTACGATCTACTGCAATACCCCCGAAGGTGATCCAGTGACAACTAAAAATCGGTTCCGCTTGCCTCTGCTTCTGATTGCGCTTTTTGCCTTCATCGTGGCGCCGGTCACCGCGCAGTCTCCCAACACGGCATCGATGATTATCGTAGTGGTCGATCAAAACGGCGCCGTCGTGAAGGACGCCAAAGTTTCGGTGGTGAACACCGCGACCGGCGCCATGCGCGAGGCCGTCTCCGGAAGTGACGGCGGCGCCACCATTCCGGCGCTGTCGCTGACAGGCACCTACACAGTCAGCGTGTCGAAGGATGGATTCGGCACCGAAGAGCGCAAGGACATCGCGCTGCGCTCGGGTGAGACCGCGACCCTGAGGGTGACGCTCCTCGCCGGCTCCCAGCAAGCGGAGGTTACCGTCTACGGCACCACCGAAGGCGTGCACTCGAATCCGCAGATCGGCCTCCCGCTCAACAGCCCACAAATCGATGAGACGCCAATCCTTGGCCGCAAAGCAACGACCTTGCCACTGCTCAATTCGGCGTTCCGGCAGGGGAAGGGCACGGGGGATCTCTTCGTCAACGCGACTTACTTCATCACCGGGGTGGGCTCACGCCGTGCGACCACGTTCACACTTGACGGCGCGAACAATGATGAGGGGTGGGGACGCCAGACCGCGATCGCCACTGTGCCGCTCGGCGCCATCCAGGAAATCACTATTCTCTCGAACGCGTTTTCTTCCGAATACGGCTGGACCTCCGGCCCCGCGCTGAACCTCGTCACAAAGTCCGGCACGAACGGATTTCATGGCGAAGGACTGGTATTGATCCGTCCCGGTGGTAACTGGCAGGCGAAGACCTTCTCGACCAAGGGCTTTTGTCCATCATCCGTGCCGAGTTGCGTCACGCCATCCACGCTCCAGGCTATCAACCCGGTGGACATTCCGGATCAGCTCTCGCAGATCTCCGGCTCGATCGGCGGGCCGCTCGTCAAGGACAAGACCTTCTTCTTCGCTACGGCTGACTACACGCGTCAGAATCGCACGACGTTTCTCTCGAGCACGCTGCCTGCCTTCCTGTTGCCGGCTGATGGCCACCTCGACGTCACGGGTCACTACCGCCAATTTCTGTTCGACGGAAGGGTAGATCACAAGCTCACCTCTCGGCAGACGTTGATGGTGCGATTTAACGTCGATCGGTTTTCCGACGACAATCCTCAGGACGCCGTGGGTGGCACGAACGCACCAAGTGTCGCGCGCAGATACTCGCGGCGGTCATGGACCGCTCAGGTCAATCACACGACGGTCGTCAGAGCGAATCTTCTCAACGAGGCGCGATTCACTTACCTGCATGGCGATCCGGTCACTCTCTGGGAAGCTCAGACGCTCTCAACCACTTACACACGCGGTGGCGCTGTGCCCTTCACCATTGGACAGTCGCGAGCCTCAGACATCTTTAGTCACCAGTTGCAGTTCTCGGACACGCTATCGTGGTCGCTTGGCAAGCACTACCTCCGCTTCGGCGGAAGTGTGATCCATCACACCTCAGGCGGCACGGGCAGCGAGCCCGGCACGGCGATTCTCGGCACGTTCACATTCAGGAATACGACCACGGCGCCCTTTGGTCAATTGACACTAGCCGACGTGCAGAACTACACGCAGCCGATCGACTTCGGGATCAACAGCTACCGTCTGCCGCAGTGGCTCATTACCGGGTTCGTGCAGGACAGCATCCACTTGCGCAGCGACCTCACCGTTGATGCCGGGCTCCGCTACGACCGGCAGACCTTGACCGACGCGACGAAGAATTTCGCGCCGCGCATCGGCTTCGGCTGGCATCCGGGGGGCGATGCGCGCACTGCCATTCGCGGCGGCTACGGTATGTATTACACGCAGATCCGATCCAATGCGGTTGCTGGCTCCCTGGTGAACGGGCTTGACGGATTAACGACCTATACCGCGATCTCGGGGCAAACCGGCTTCCCGACCTGTCTGATATGTGTCCCGGTGAACGTGGATCCGCGCACCGTGCCGGCTAACCAACTACCCGCGCGCGACATCACGATCAGGCCAGGCCGTCGGGCCTTCTACGAGTCTCAATTCGCAAGGTTTGGGCTGAACTTCGACCTACTGCCGAATTATCCTGACAAGTTGGTGAACCCACGGAGTCAGGTGATTTCCATTGGCGCCGAGCGAGAAGTGATAAAGGGATTCTTCGTTGGGGGAGACTACGTCCATCAGCACCTGTCCGGCATTGATCGCACGGTTGATTTGAACGCCCCTTCGCCCTTCGATCGCACGGCCCCCGGACAGGTTAGAAGCGTAACGGCGGCCAATACGACGCGTCCAATCCTGCCGGTCAATGGCGGCGTGCGGCAGGTCAACGTGTTGATGAACCTCGGCGTCGCCGATTACGACGGCTTACAGACCCAGTTTAGTTATCGAGGTAACAGGAAGATGTACGCCGCCATCAGCTACACGCTGTCCGAGGCGACCAACACCAGCGAACCGGACGGCAACGGCATTAACCCCAACGAGAGCAACATCGCGCGTCTCGGCGAGGTTGAACGCGGACCGAGCGTGGTCGATCAGCGTCATCGCGCAGTTATCACGTTCACCTACCGGCTCCCGTATAACTTCACCGCCGGCACGCTGACACAGCTCGCGTCGGCACGTCCGTTCAGTGCGACTACTGGCATTGACAACAATGGTGACGGCGCGAACAACGACCGGCCCGTTGTTGATGGCCGGGTCATCAGCAAGTCGGCGTTCCGCGGCACCCCGACGTCCGATGTGGCAATCTTCATCGAGAATCGCATCAAGCTGTCAGAACGCACAGCCATCCTGCTCAGGTTAGAGGGCTTCAACCTCTTCAATCACGGGAACTTTCTCGGACGCGGGGTCACAACCTACGGCGATGCCGCCACACCGGCAGCCACGTTCGGCCAGTTCGTGGGCGGCGTCGGCACAACCAGTAATGCAATCCCAGCGTTCGCAAACATCGACCCGCCGCGGATGTTCCAGCTGCAAGCGCGGTTCATCTTCTGAGTGAAAGCGGCTGAGGTCCGGGAACGAAGAGCGCTGGAGATTCAGACAATAAAAACGCCAGGAAGAGAACTCGCTTCTCTTCCTGGCGTAGTGTCGTGTCGGCTCTTCCCCTAAATCAGGAAGAAGTGTCTTCGAAGGGAAGATCGCGCTGGATTCCCTTGTCGCGCGAGACGATGTAGATCCTCATCGCCAGCCACAAAAGTCCTAACGACAAAACGATCCAAGTCACGGCCCAGAAAAATGCGGGTATGCCGGTAGCATTCGCCATGTTCACGGCGTCGGTTGGTATTCTCGGTGCGAACGGTGACGATAAGAAGAAAATGGTCTTCAGGTCCAATAGAGCATTGAGAATACATTGCACCGCGAGAAAGCTGACGAAGAACGATGCTGCCTTGGCGCTGGCGAATCGCGCGACAAGAAACAATCCGATCGATAACAGCATGCCTGCAAGAAGGGTAAAGGGAATTCCTGACAACGCGCCCGAGGAGAACAAAGGCTTTATTAGTCCGAAGATCATCGTCAGTGCGAAGATCACAAGCGCTGAGCCAAGCAGAACGATGCGGGCAGCGACTGCCTTTCGTATCAACACCAGGAGCAAGGCGCCGAAAATCATCGAACCAATGTAACCGGCACTGGAAACCAAAACCTGCGAAATGATTCCGCCCTGAGTTGTATACGTTTCGCCGCTGGCATTCGCCGCCACGCTCAAGGCTGCCACCGAATTGCCGGTCAGCAGCGCGGCGATCGCGTGCCCGCCTTCATGGATAAAAGTAACAAAAATTCGGAAGGGATAGGTCAGAACTTCGGCGAAGGGGATGAACCAAAGCACTACAGAAATTGCTGCTGCGACTAGCAGGGTCGTTGCCTGCGGGCGCGCGTCTCGATTAACACTCAATCTCATCTTAAATCTCCACTGTCGGCCTTAAGGGTTGTTCCTGTCAGTATTTTAAGCCCCGGTCAGTAAAAGCCAAAAGTCGTTTCGATTAACGCAAAAGCCGGCAGCGAGGTTCCCTCTCCCTTCTAACGCAAGCTGTTAGCTTGCGTTCTGGGACAGGTCAACCGGTGGATCCGGACTCGCCACGGGTACGCAAGCTAACAGCTTGCGTTACTCAAGGGCGACGATAGTCGCCTGACTTCCCGCCGGTCTTGCTCTCCAGGCGCACGTCGGTAATCGTCATGCCCTTTTCCAAAGCTTTGCACATGTCATAAACAGTCAGCGCAGCCACCGACACTGCCGTCAACGCTTCCATCTCTACGCCGGTTTGTGCGTTCGTCGATACTTCGGCTTCCAGTAGAACGCCGAACTCTTCGAGACTTGCTTTAACCTCGATGTGCGTTAATGGAAGAGGGTGACACAGTGGAATTAGCTCCGCCGTTCGTTTGGCTGCGATGATACCGGCAAGACGCGCTGCTTCGAGCGGATCACCTTTCGGCGTGCGGTGCTCGCTAACAGCGGCAACCGTTCCCCGCGACATTAAGACTCTCGCGGAAGCTACGGCGCGACGGGCCGTGATGGGTTTCTCGCCAGTATCGACCATCCTGATCCGGCCCTGCTCATCAATGTGACTCAGGTCGCTCATTGTTAAGGTGGAAAGGTTCCGGTGATTAGAAACGGTTCCGAAAGTTGAAAGCTCGCGACATTTTAACTATTGCCTTCGAGCAGCATAACAGAATAATCTCAGCGCAGAAATCCAGTAGTGCCGCACTTGTCGTAAAGGATCTGCTTTGTAAAATTGGCCCATCGGCCTCTTGCTGGAGGATTCCCCCTTGTTCGAAACAGATAATGATGTTCTGGACTGGTATGAGCGCCAACCGCGTGCTTTAAGCAAAGAGTTTGTGGATAGCATCGCGTGGAACGACATTAAAGATCATCCGCTAAACCCGGCATTCATACCAGTACTCATCTACATGCGTGACATCGAGTACTTCACCGAGATGTACTACCGAGAGTTGTTGCGTACGCCCACCGGTAAAGATCCCGTCATCAGAAAGTTTATGGACCGGTGGAGTATCGAAGAGAATGAACACGCGAACCTGCTCAATCGGTTTCTCAATGAGGCCGGCATTCAAACCGGCGACCGTTGGCAGGACGAAGCGAGGGCAAGAGTGCCGCGGCGTTACGTGATCGAAAGTTATCTCCTCGACATTGCTGCGAAACCATTTGGCCGATATTTTCACGCGGCGCACATGGTATGGGGGGCAATTAACGAAATCACAACACTGCAGGGATATAGACGGTTGGCCCAGCTGGCGGGTCACCCGATTCTCGAACAGCTGCTCGGGGCAATCATCCAGGAAGAGTCGATCCATTCCAACTTCTACTGGAACCTCGCCCGCTTGAAGTTGAGCCAGGCAAAGTTTTCGCGCGACTTAGCTCGGTTCATCATCGGAAAGTTCTGGACACCGGTGGGGCAGGGAGCTAAACCGGAGCACGAGACTAACTATGTCGTCGCGACGTTATTCCAGGGCCCGACGGGGCTGGATATTTTTGATCGCACGGTAGCTAGCCGTATCGAACGTCTGCCCGGGTTCGCCGGATTCAAAGCCCTCTCAGAAAGAGTTGCGCCTATCGTGCAGGCCTAGGGTAAACGCACTATCTTCACAGTTGAACCAGCTTCCTGCACCTTTACGTCCGCCGGCACGACTATAAGCGCTGTTGCTCTGGCAAAGGCTACGAAGTCCGACGAGCCGCCCCACTTTAACGATTCCACTGTCAACTGACCCTTTTCATTCGTCGAGAGTTGTGCCGGCAAATAGCTTTCGCGTTCCCTGGCGCCTTTTACATCCCCTCCCAGGACGGCCCATTCTTCCTTCAAGCCTGGATCATTGGCCCCCTGCATCAAGCACAGGGCAGTGCGGACAAACAAGTTGAAGGTCACCGAAACCGATACAGGGTTTCCGGGAAGACCGAAGATGAGTGTTCCAGAGGGTAATCGCCCGAAGACAGTCGGCTTGCCCGGTCGCAGTGCGACACGTTCGAAAAAGATTTCCGCGTTGAGTTCCTTGAGCGCTGTCTTTGTGAAATCATAAACGCCCATTGAAACGCCACCCGAACTGATCACAACGTCAGATCTTTCTGCGGCGTGACCAATCTGTTCTTTCAAGAGACTGGTGTCGTCGGTGGCAAGGGGTAGTCGTTCAACGACTGCGCCGGCGATCTCTGCATAAGCGCCGATCGAAAAGTTATTGGAATCGCGAATCTGATCCTCACCGGGTTTCTGATCCACCGCAACGAGTTCGCTGCCGGTTGCGAGCACGGCAACACGCGGCCGCTCTCCAACTTTCACATTCGCGTACCCGAACGAAGCCAGCACCGCCACCATCGCGGCGTTGATCCTTTCACCGCTGTGTAGCACCCTCTCGCCCGCTGTGATCTCACTCCCGCGCTTAACAATGGATCTGCCTGCTTCCACCCGCTCAAGTATCTCGACCTCGCCACCACTGTCTGGCTCACGAGTCAATTCCACTTGCTGGACGCTGTCCGCGCCTTTCGGCACGGGAGCGCCGGTCATGATTCGCACTGCTTCGCCGGCATTCATTTCTCGATGCCAGCCCGCTCCCGCCGCCGATTCCCCAACGATACGCAACCGCGCCGGAGTCTGCTGTGTGTCGTTCGCGCGGACCGCATAACCATCCATCTGTGCACGATCAAATGGCGGCAGATCTGAATCAGCAATGATGTCCTGCGCGAGAATTCGCCCCAGAGCGTCCTCCAGCATTATCGTTTTCGGTGATAGCACGCGAGTCTGTTCCTTAACGGATTGAATCGCGTGGAAAACGGAAATCATAGGGATGGGGTTGTCGTCCGGATTTATCAAGCAAGTGTGGCGAAGAGATTCGTCAATCCTGGGACGCAATCTGATACTGCTCCAATTTGCCGTTCGGCATTTCGTAGGTCCAGGCTCGCAAAGTCTTCTGCGCAAGTGTTATTCGATACACCCGCAGCGTCATACCTCCGCGAAGTCCCTGGTAGACCTGACTAAATTCTTGCGCCGGCCCTAAGGGCGCCAGGCCGCTGGCGAAATCTTTTAGTGCCTGCTCGCTGAAGTAGCTGTTGGCATTGTCCGTGAAGAGGGATCGATCGATCGTTCCCTGCTGCAGGCCGGCGAAGATCTTGCGAGCTTGCTCCACCTTCTGAGGTTTTGCGGGGTCATCAGCCGCCAACAACAGAGGGGCAATGCCATTCGCTATTTCCTGGGCGGCGCTGGCCGCATCCTGGTTGGTAAGGACGGCTACAGCCACTCGTTCTTCGGGGAAGACAACGTTCTGCGCGGTGAACCCTGACACTTCACCTCCATGGGACAGAGCACGATGCCCCGCGGCTGTGCCTACATCAACACCCAGCCCGTAGTGCGTGCCCAATCCGTTCTTGAGCAAAACTTCAGTCTCAAATTCGCGGTACGAAGAAGGCTTCATCAGTTTCTGATCGATGATTGAAATGTCCCACCGAGCGAGATCCCGGGCCTGCATGGCGAGCTCTCCAGCCGCGAATAGCCATCCTTTGCCTTCCTTCGGCGCCGGACGTAGTGGGCCAAGCGCATAGCGTAGGTAGCCAGTCGGATCGGTGTCGCCGAGTTTTTCCTGATCGATATTGGCGACGCTCTTCATCTCAAGCGGCGTGAATACCTTCTCACGCATATATTGAAGTAACGGCTTGCCGCCGGCCTTCTCCATGATGACTCCGGCAATCACATAATTTGTGTTGCTGTACTGCCATTTGGTGCCCGGCTCGAAGTCCAAAGGCTTGTGCGCCCACAACTCCAATATTCTCTCCGCTGTTACAGGCTCGATCATCATGGGCATAACATAATCCTGCGGCCAATAGTCCTGATATCCAGAGGTGTGCGAAAGGAGTTGTCGAATAGTAATTTCGTTAGCTCGTGTCAGGTCGGGAATGAACTTGCCAACTTTGTCGTCAAGTGAGAGCTTGCCTTGTTCCTGCAGCAGGAGAATTGCGGTAGCCGTAAATTGCTTGCTGATCGATCCGATGCTGTATCGCATCTCCGCCGTGGCCGGAGTTCGCGGCTCAATCCGAGCGTTTCCGTAAGCGTTGACATAAGCGATTTGGCCATCTTTTACGATTGCCACCGACGCGCTAGGGACGCCGCTTTTGGCCAGCGTATCTGTGGCGAGTTTATCGATCCTCTCCCGCAGATCAGCCGAGAGCTGAGTCTGCGCGATCACGGGGCAGGCTGCGAAAGTTAGAGTAATGACAAGGGCGAAGCAGTGAAGCAACAAAATTGATCGGCGCACGAAAATTCTCCTCGGGGATGTGACAGTGTCGATCGAGTTGCCATTATATAGGACATTTCCGCACGCTACGCTAACGCGCACCCATGAGGGCGGGACACTCGCGGTTCCAGTCCTACCGCCCGCACTCAGCGTTGCTGCGTGTCACTACTGAGCCGAACCGCCGCTGATACTCCGTGGAAGTAATGAACGAACAGACCATCCCGCGATAGTTGCCCGCATCGCTGTTCTCCAGCACGTTCAGCCAGAAGTCATACCCGCCCCGGTCCGCTTCTCGTTTCAGGTAACCGAAGTACTCCATCAGTACGAACGAGCGGTCGTAGACGGCGCCCGAAAACGCCGCGTTGTCAGCCACAGCACGCAGGGTCAGACTGCGGCTCTCGTTCATTGTGCCCCCCGCGTTGTAACGCGTAATCAAGTTATCCCGTTCGCTCCCGAGATCAACGCTGGCCGCATCGCGCAGCGTTTGCAGCAGCGCATCGACAAACGAATCAGCACTGGTGTTCGCTCGATACTTCTGCCCGAACTCTGGGCGTTGCACAAACGCATCGGCAAGGGCCGCTTTGCTTGCGTCGAGGTTTGGCCCACCGACAACGTGCTGCCGGTCAGTTGAAAACTCGCCGTAGGTCAACAGCCGGCCGAGCGCGCCTTGATAGAGTTTGTAGACGAACGAGCCAGACTTCTGAAACTCCTGTGACTGGAAGAAGGCCGCCGAGACATCAACACGCCGGGTGCGCAGACAGCCGGCGTCGGTGCCGCATTGTTTAAGTTGGCCCACCCAGAAATCGAGCCCGCCTTGCTCAGGTTCACGACCGAGGAAGTCGAGATACTGTTGCCGCACGAAATACTCGCTTGTGTCGATCGCGTTCGTCATTGCAATCGCATCCCGTGACGCAGTAAATAACGCATCCGTCTTGTTGCCTATCAGCGAGAACGATCGATTTGCCGGCGAGAATTGATAGTTCGCCAACTCCGGCGTCACCGTGTAGAAGTTATCCGTATCAACATGGCTGAAACGGAAGTTGCCACTACTGTCAGTGATCGCCGTCGCCGACCGCGCACCGCTGAGCCTCATGGTTACGCTGCCGAGAGGTGAACCATCCGCTGCCGCGACGCTGCCGCTGATACTTGCCGGTGCCGCGGTAGGCATGCCTGAGGCCAGCGTCCACGGCGAAAACGTAGACACCGTGTTTCTCTCGACCCAATTGTCTTCTCCCAAAGTGTCGTCAAAATTGTTCGACTTCCCCTGGTTGGCCCATCCGCCGACATCTTTTCGCCAGGTTGTCAGGGTGCCTTCGTTGTTGCCGTTAACTTCAGCGTTTCGGTAATGGAAACGCACCGTGGCTGTGATGCCGCTGCCCCCATTCACCGTGATTGTGTAAGTGCGCTGGATGGCATTGACGAAATCCTGTGGCGAGGCCTTTACCAAATTGACAGTAATGTCCGTTGGCGCCGTGCCCAAATTGATCTGTATCTGATTATTTGGATTCCCGAAGCTCAGCGCCACGCCGCCGGAAATGAAACCAGTGCGCTTCACGTTGCCTACTACATCCGTCGCACCCGTGGCGGGACCAGAAGCAGCGGCCGCGGGCATGGTCAGGGTATTGGCGCCGGTATTCAGATCTCCGTTGGTGAGCGTCAGCCCTCCGTTGAGAGTCACGTCCTTTGGCAGCGAGACGCCGTTCGCATTGTTAATGTTAATGGTCTGATTCGCGGCGAAGGTCAGCGTTCCCGCGCCGCTAATTGTTTGCGCGGACGTGCCGTTAAAGTTAACCATTCCCGCCGACGCGGGATTGAAGTTAAGCGCCTGACCGGAAACGATCGAGACGTTTCCTTTGATCGCATGTCCCGGAGTTCCGGTCATGTTGTAGTTGAGCGTTCCCGCACTGATCGTCAAATTATCCACAACGAATGCGCTGCCACCGGTGATTGATATAGTTGTCGCCGCGATGTTCAGCTCGAAGTTGCCGTAGGTTCGCCCGGAAGCCGACGGAGTGGCACTGCCCTGGTGGCCATAAAGACTGCCGCTTTGAAACACCACTACTGAGTTTGGCTGAGTTGCCCCAAATGGATTGCTCCCAGCGATGAACACAAACGTAGATCCACTAGCAAAGACTACAGAGTTGAGGCTGGTGGTGCCGAAGGGATTTCCGGAAAACGCCGTGCCTTCTGTGAACGTAGCTCCGCTGTTGAAGGTGATGCCACTGGCATCGACAGCCGTTAATCGGTGAGCCCCGGCGGAAAGGGTCATTGCACCACTTACGTTCCCGGTAGCGCCAGTTGCAACATTGATAGCCAGTGCTGTCGCCGTGTTGACATTCAGCTGCGAACCCGCCGCAACCGATAGATCCGCTCCGGTGTCGCCAGCTACCGTCAACGTGGCCGTAGCCCCGGCTTGCAGAGTCACGTTTGTGTTGCCGAGGACTGACAACTGTCCAATCGTCTCAGTTGGCACTCCTGTTGCCGTGGTTGTCGCGCCGTTATTGAAAACCAGAATGTCGCTCGCGGCTGGAGTCGTGCGGGTTGGCGTCCAATTTGTTGCTGTGGTCCATGCGGCCGAACCAGTCTGATTCCAGGTGTAGACATTAGCTGCGCCAAATTTGTAGCTGGAAATTCGCGTGTGCCAGTTGAAAGTGCCGTCCGCCGCCAGATACTGGCCGATGAACCAAAAAGTCGCATCGTCCGACGGGTCAATCTGCATGGTAGTGTAGTCACCCCATCTAGTGAGTGTTCCCGTTTGCGACCCGGTTCCGGTTATCGCTCTAACTTCCGTCTGCATCGTGTTCACGGGATCACCTAGTAGGCGGCCGGCCACGGCGACAGATGGTTTTAACCCAGTGCCCGCATTAGCAACACTATATCCCATTAGCATGTTACCGAACTGATCCATCGCAATTGATCCCATCCAGCGATCACCGGCTGCACCGGGATCGAACGTTGCGTTCTGGAAGAGGGTTGGGCTGGCGGAGAACGGCGACCGGATTTCATACCAGCGCATGGCAGAACTGCGCGCACCCGCGCCATCCGGATCGACTGACTGAGTCACGAGCAAGCTATCCACGCCGGCATGGTTGCGATAGACCAGGCGGTACATCAGGCGATCGGCAAGAGTGTCCAATGTATTTGTGGTACCGGGCTGGGCCACGCAGGCACCGCCGGCACCGTTGCATGCAACGGTGGTAGCTCCAACCGGTATATTTATAAAGCTGCCTAAGGCGCCACCGAACCCATCAGTGAGCGTGACTGTGCTCGCCGCGAAATTCGGTTTAAGCTTCAGCAATCGGAGTGATATTCCGCCAAAGGAATACCGCGCGAAGATTCCCCCTTGCGTGGTGTCTGTCGGCAATGTGGTTCCGTCCAGGTCGGCGGGAAGGAACGCAGCGCCGCCGCCGTAGAAAGCTATGGGCGCGCAAAGCGTAGTTGCGGTGGCATCGCCAGCCAGCATTTTTGTTCGGTCGGAAGCGCAGAGGGCAGCGCCGGAATTGCTGCCTGCCGGCGAACCCTGAAAGATGTTATACGAAGTGTAGTACGCATCCGTCCACACGCCGATCTTGCCGTAGTCGTTGAAACCGCTCGGGGCGACAGAACTGAAGCTGATCGTATATCGATTGTATGAGCCAAGGGGGCTGCTGCTCGTCGAGACGGCGATACATTGAAAGTAGGGAGAGATGGGATTACCGCTGCCGTCTACGCTAAACGCAAACTGACTGAGGAACCACCGATCCGCCAGGCGATCATACTGCAGAATCGGATCGCCCCGATTCGTCGTTTCGCAGACATTACCCAACCCGGTAAACAGCGTGTTGCCATTGACAAAGCCATTTCCGGGCAGCAGTTTATTTCCAGCCTTGTCAAAAACGGCGTATTGCGTGTTGACCCAGGCCACGATATGGTTCGGTCCGACCGCGAGTGTCGTATCCGGCGGTGCGCCGGTAATAGCAAAACCCGTCATTCCCAATCCGGGTCCTTCAAAGCTGGTCCCTGGAACCGCCCCCAGCGGCGCCGTCGGTACTGTCTGAATCGCCGCGGGGCGGATGTTCTCTTTCGGTGGCGCCTCGGGCTCCTCGTGCAGTTCCTCCATCTCGTTTTCCTGGAGCATACCATTCTCCTTGCTCACAGGTGGGAGGTTTCGGCGGGCGAGTTCGGACAACGTCTCGGAGACCCCTCGGCACGTTTCATGCCTGACTTCAGAAGCGCTGTTTTGTCCACTTCAGCCGTAACCAAAGAATCAAAAACGAAAGTTAGCGCTAAGATCACCACAACGATGAAAGCTAAAATCAAAGACAGTTTCTTCATTTGGAATTAGTCCTTCATTTTTTTACGTAGCTGATTTTCCAAGGCAGCGTGGATGCGGCTCCATCGCGTCGCAAAGCACCATTGGTTTTCACCGAAGTGTTGGTGTGGCGCTTTTCCTTGTCAAAGCGTCATGACTGACTTATCGAAAAGGAGTAATAACAGCGGATCGTTTTCGAATCGTGAAAAGCGCGAACGGCTAAACCAATTGCTTCAGGAATTACTTAAGCAATCAAATGCACTAAGTTACCTCTGCATCTTGGAGATTCCGCGACGGAAATCGCCCCTCATTATTTCTTGCGTGGTATCAAGAATCTCAAGGTCACGAACCGTGATCGCGAGAATGGAAGTAGCCCGGGCAGAGTAACGATGAACAAACGAGATGTCAATTTTTTTGATAACTGTTAAGGTCGGATTACTGTGACCATGAATATCGTTGGCATCTCGGCCTACTACCACGATTCCGCCTGTTGCTTGCTACAGGATGGACAACTCGTCGCCGCTGCAGCAGAGGAAAGGTTTTCGCGAATAAAACATGACCGCAGGCTGCCGATCAATGCCTTCCGCTTTTGTCTCGCGCAAGGCCGGCTTGGCATTCGTGATGTTGATTGCGTGGCCTATTACGAGTCGCCTCAAAAGAAGCTGGCTCGCCAGGTTTGGTCGGGCATTCAGCCGGAGGCTGATGCTTTGCGCCCAGAGCGCGAAATACGTGAAGTGCTGGGGTATGAAGGTCCAATCAGCTTCTTCGCACATCATCAATCGCACGCCGCCAGCGCCTTCTTCTATTCCGGGTTTACCGACGCTGCGATTTTGACGGTAGACGGCGTTGGGGAATGGTCCACAACCAGCTATGCGAGCGGCCACAGCTGTACGATCGAGCCTTTCGAGGAGGTTCGCTATCCGCACTCGCTCGGGCTTCTTTACAGCACAGTCACTTCTTACCTTGGCTTCAGAGTCAATGATGGCGAATACAAAGTGATGGGCCTGGCCCCTTACGGCAGTCCCCGTTATGTGCACGAAGTTAAAGAACTCGTTCGCTCCGAACCGAAGGGGCAGTATTCTCTCAATCTCAAGTATTTTGATTTCCTCGGTGGCAAGCGTATGTATTCGGAAGCGCTTGTTGAGCTATTAGGAGCGCCGCCGCGGAAGAAGGGCAGTGAAATCACTCAATTTCATAAAGACGTTGCCCGCAGCCTGCAACTTGTTTTGGAAGAGATTCTGTTGGAGAAGGTTCATTATCTCTATGAGCAAACCAGTTTACCCAATCTCTGTTTGGCGGGGGGCGTTGCGCTTAACTGTGTTGCCAATCATCGAGTCTTGAGAGATGGCCCATTCGAGCAGCTTTTTGTTCAGCCAGCTTCTGGTGATGACGGCGGTTGTTTGGGAGCCGCCGCTTTGGCTCACCTCCAATTGACTGGCCGCCGTCACACCACCGAGAGACTACAGCATGTATTCCTCGGGCCTCGGTTCACAAACGATGAAGTAGCTGAAATGCTGCGCGCAGTCGGTATCCAATCTCTGGACTATCGTGGACGTCAGGCTGAGTTGCTGGAAGTCGTGGCGGATCTTTTGGCCCGAGCCAAGGTTATCGGGTGGTTCCATGGCGCGATGGAGTTTGGTCCGCGTGCTTTGGGGGCGCGAAGCATTCTTGCCGATCCAAGAGACTACGGAATGAGAGAGAGAATTAACCGGCTCGTTAAGAAACGTGAGGCGTTCCGCCCTTTTGCCCCCAGCGTCTTGCTGGAAAAGACTTCAGAGTTCTTCGAGTTGGACCACGCTTCTCCGTTTATGCTCGAAACATGCGGCGTCCAGGCTTCGATTGATCTTCCGGCCATCACTCATGTCGACGGCTCTGCCCGGCCCCAAACGGTCGATCGCCGCCAGTCGCCACGCTATGCAGCTCTTATTGACGCTTTCTGTGTACGAACAGGCTGTCCCCTGGTCCTGAATACATCGTTCAATATCCGCGGTGAACCGATCGTGTGTTCTCCCGCTGACTCTCTTAGATGTTTCATCAAAACCAATCTGGACGCGCTGGTTCTCGAAGATTTTATCGTGGACCAGGAAATGGTCTCTGAGGAGTTGCGAGACGCAGTGCAGCTCTGGTATCCGGAAACGGCTGAACCGATCCCAAAGACCAGCGTCTACACATTTGTCTGAGCATGTCTGACGATTCTAAAACAGATTTAGTGAGCGCTCCTGCTCCTAAGGATCAGAATCCTTCGCCTATTGGTGTTTGGCTTCCACAAGTCGTAAACGGCGAGCAAGTATTTGTTCGACCAGCAGCCGCCATGTGGGGTGATGATTGGTCGCCGCGGAAATGTCTAGTTCCAAAGACTACACCGCTTCCGCTGCGCGTTTGTTTAATCGGCGAATCGACGGCGGCCGGTTTCTTCTACGCACCCCATCTGACGCCGGCTATGGTCCTGGAGGATCAACTCAGAGAGGTTAAGGGGGCGGGCGCATATGAAGTAATTGATTTGACGAAAGTCGATATGACTGCTGCGGGAGGGAAACATGACCTCGTGCGCGTTACAGTCGCTGCCTTGCAATTGAATCCGGATGTACTAGTGATTTTTGCCGGCAATAACTGGCTTACTCAGATCAGGCCATTTGCGAGCTCCACCCGAGACCATTTTCTTCGGTTTGCTCCTGCATATCGAGAAGCAGGGGTTCGAGGAATAATGGAGTCATGTGAGCGAGACACATTAAGCCACTATCAGGGTGTAGTGACGAACCTCAGTTATATCGCCGCCGCCGCTCGCATACCGACAATCCTGGTCATTCCGGAAGTTAATCATTTGGATTGGGAGCGCGGCTTTCCTGTCGCATGGCTCAGCGGCGAGCGGACACTCCAATGGCATAGACTCTATCGGCAGGCAATGGCCCTTGCGAAAACAGGCGATAGCTCCCGTGGTGATTTTATTGCCGCCATTGCCGAACAAATGATTGAGCTTGATGAGGGCACCTGTCCTATCTCTTATCGTTTATTTGGCAATGCGCTCCTTGCTCAAGGACGGATTGCGGAGGCGCGCGAGATTTATATTCGAGAAGTAGACAGCGCGGCCTGGACTCCTGAAGCACTGCCGGGGACAGGAACCACTATCCGAGAAGTCTTGCGGAAAGGCGCCGAACGAGACGGATTAGCCGGTGTGGATCTTCCCGCGATCTTTTTTGAACACTCCGGGAATATCCCGGGTCGAGAGCTCTTTCTTGACTATTGTCACCTCACTTTAAGAGGCATTAAGGTCGCGATGGCTGCCGTGGCATCGCAAGTCCTACGACTGACTGTAGCGCCGGAGGAGGAGGCCTACGAATGGCGCTCCTTGCTTCGCAGTTTGCCTGATCCACAGATACATCTTGCCAGAGACTCGATGGCGAAGTTTCTCGCGGCTTTATACACGCTCCACTGGGAAAGACGTTTCAACGGCCCGTCACCGCTGCCGGAGTACTGGTGCGAGGCGGCGATTCATGACTGGGCCGACATACAAGAAATCATGCTGGACTATGTTGCTACTCGTGTCGCGCCCGCTACTATCTGCGGCCTATCGCTGGCCGAGCAACAGTTTTCGGGTCGCCGTAATTGTTTGGAGGACGGCTCGCATGTGTTATCAGGAGAAGGCCGCCGGCTGGGCCGAGTCAACTTGGATCCGGCAGGTATCGAATTGATTTGCGCAGTCTTGGAGCGTTCAGGGCGACCAAGCCGTCAAACGATAAACAGGATGCTCGTTGACAAGCATGCGGTACGAAGTGGTGGCCTCGAGCTTCTGAACCCCTATTATCACTGGACCACAATGGACCACCTAACGGGTTTTCAAATCGATTCAATTACCGATACTGGTTTCGGTCTCTACCAGGCCTTTTGGCCCGCTTCGCATTTCTGCTTCGTTTCAGATTCCAGTCGGGACGTCCAATTGAACCTCACTGCCCGCCTGCCCGCCGCCGTAAACGAGAGGCGCAAGGAGGCGGTGGTTAATGTGTCGGTAAACGGGCATCACGTAGGAACGTTTCCGATTGGACTCCGATGGACCTGCCATGCGTCGAATATAGCGCGGGAGACTTTGAGGACTGGGACAAATAAATTGACGATCCACTGGCCTGACCTCAGTCCGGAAGGAGATGCAGCAACGAGACAAATTCGAGAGCGACTTGAACACGGCGTTCCAGTCAATCTCCAGCCGGTGTTCGGAGAACTTCATTCGGTCGTCGCCCGTTCCTAATAAATCAGTTGGACCATTTATCCCTGGCAGTGCTCTCCCGTCCGTGTCTGTGAATGCTACCGAAACGACCTTCGTAGCGGAACTTACCCTAATTGTTCAAATCAGACTGCATTAACCAAACTGAACCACTACCCCAATTCGCCTTGCAGAGCGCCTTGGCTGAAAAGTCTGGTAAGTGCATAAATCCTTTGCACCTGCTACGAGAAATCTGAAAGCGTTGACTGAGCTGTAATGTGTGATGTATTACCTAGTCGCCACTAAGCGAAGCAGGATGACGTACGTAACCCTTAACATGGCTTGGACATAGATAGAGGAGAAAACATCGTGTCTGAAAATGATAAAGAGAAGGTGAAGGTCGAAGACCTTCCGGTCCCATTAAAGGATTTGGATCCCGAGGAACAGGAAGAAGTCAAAGGAGGTATGGGTGCCTTTAACCCCACCAGACCTTCGAATCTAAACCCAACTTCGACTTCGAAGCCGAAACCGGATGCATACTGAAGTAGGAAATTAGCAGCAGATAAACGCCGATAACTCGGAACAGAACAGATACGTAAGTGAATTGCAGTGCAGAAGCTAATTCTTGCGAACTCGTTTTTCGGGCTTAGATGGCTCTTCCCTTGGACGTAGCATCGCGCGCGCAATGGCGATCACAGCGCTGGCCCGGGGCGCATCGCTTTGAAACCCGCGCGCGAGTTCAACGGCCCGCTCAGCGTCCTCGTTTGCCAGCTTATCGAATATCCCGGTTACATCGAAGTCTTCGCTGGAATTAGTTCGCATCGAATTCATTCCCTTAGTTTGCAATCTGATCATTAGCCTGCCGTCTTCACCGGTGAATCCTTCGGCCGAGTTGGCCGACTTTATTGCCTCGAAAGTTGCTTCCCAGGCACGCGCTCGATCAGTGCGCAGAAGTGCGTTGGCCACGGCCAGCAACGCCCTTGGCCGGTCCGCGTCTGAACCTTCGATACGTCGTGCTTCCTCAGCCGCCTGATCGATCAGGTTCAAAGATTTCTCGAGGTCAGGCTTCCCGAGAAGTTGCGCCGCTTGAGTCAAAACCCAAACTCTCTGGATATGAGTTAGCTCACCGGTTCGAGAGAGTTCCAAAGCCCAGTCCGTGTCCTTTTTGGCGATCGCCTGCATCGCCATTCCCGCGTCAATGAAGGCGCGCGCTTGCTTGCGCATCTCCGCATCATCGATCTTGTCCAGATAGTCGCGGGCTCGCAGGTCCGCTCTTTGTGCGGTTGCCATAGCCAACTGCAAGTAGAGTTGGTCCCGTTCTTCGGATGTCTTAGCGTGCTCGACTCGATCCAGCAGCGACTGCTCACGATCTTCACTCTTCTGCTCAGGACCGAGTCCCTTTCTGAGCCATTCATCGTCACGCTGCCGCGCATCTTCGGGAACCGCCGTGCTTAGAACGTCCAGTTGCGCCCGCATCTGGGCCGCTGTTTCTTTCGGAGCATACTGCTCGAACAAAGGCAGAAGCCGTTTGACGACCATATACTTGCCCTGTCTTCCGGAGGAGGTTTGATCCTGTTCAGGCGGCGGCAATGGTCGTGACAGAACCTGCGCGGCTGTGCTTAGGAACGCAGCGCGCAATTCGGGTGCGACAGTTGCTGGAACAATGTTCCCCGACATCTGAGAGGTATTGGTGCCGCCGTCCGAACTGAAGGTAATAAATAGATGGGGTGTGAAAACGTAGGATGAAAGCAGCGAGACAGAGTTCGCATCGGATTGCGCGTTAGTTTCCGTCCATGTCAGCAACGCAGCGTAGCGACGATCGGCCGCAGCCGAATCTTTCTCGCGCAGGAATGAAAGGAAGTTCAGCGCGTCCATCGTCACTGTTCCCAGAACCGGATCGGCGAATTGCAACGCTCGCTCGACGTCACCGCCATCCAGTAACTGGCGCGCCAACGCGAGTCGTTGCCGAACCGTTTCAGGCGAACTCAGCGGTCCTGGCTTCTCCCGCTCCAATCCCGAAACTTCGCGTTCTCTTTCGTCTTTGAGTTTGTCGAGGAACTCTTCGCCCAGTGCGCGGTCACGCTTTGCCGCAAGTCTCAATACTTCGCCAAGCAGGTTTGGCGGCGATGACACGGCGAAGCTGCCTGATTTAGCTTTTTGTTGCCGGATCTCTTCCTGCTGGCGCTGCCGGCCTTCTTTATCCGCCACTTCAGCGGCTTCCCACGCTTTGCGGAAAAGTTCGCGGCCACGTTCAGTGTCTGCATCCCATAGCGCATCGGCAATGCGTGCAAGCGTGCGCGCGCGGAGCGTCTGATCCCGAAAACTGCGGGCATCACTAGCCAGGGTAATCAGTAATAAACGGGCCCGAGCCCGGCGCTCCCGGATTACCCGTTCAGCATCGGCGTTTGAGGCTGACCCGGTGTTGGAAGAACTCTGCGCTGCGGCGGTTGGCTTTTTGTCTTCTGTTGATTGAGCGCGTCCGACGCCGACAATAGCCGACAGCAACGCGGCGATTAGTGTGAGAGCCATTGTTGGAGGGTCACCGCTTTCCGAAACGCCGATACGTCGCCGTGACGTTCAATATATTCCAGGACCCGGAGAGCATCGGTTGGCGTCTGCGGATAGTAGTCCTCACGCAGAAACCACAGGCAACGCGTCCGGTACTCATCCACCAGCGCGTTCACATTCTGCATCACCGTCTTTTCGTCCTCATTCATTACGGTCGGAGTCTAGCGCGCTTTCGAACGCCTAACAAGGCTACATTCTCAAGGCGAAGCGATGACTTATTGCTGCGTGGTCGACGCCGCCATATACTTGAACCTGTACGCCGATGACGAGCCCGCTGAGGTGGCTACGACGGCGAAGCGAGTGAGTGGCGGACGGACGCCAAGTGATAACGGAATGGCTAGACGGCTACACCAGATGATCTCTGCCGCGCGGTTGGATGAGCTTATCGCCGCGGCGACGGTTGATTGCTACGGCGAAGATGAAGAGCACGCGGGTCTGCTCGCTATGATTGAAGAAGAGGTTGTGTGCCCATTCCGTGCGAAGGTAATCGGCGAGATTGTTGAAGTCACCAGCTTCCAAATGGCCGGACTCCGGTTATGGTTTGTTTGCCCTATGTTATCGCAACGAAAACACACATTGTGTGGAGATAAACTCGCTTGAATGGATTGAACCGCTTCCCCAAGGCTTTGAATGGATCGCGGCTTATCAGGCTTGGCGAAAGCGCATTTGCTGACAAAGTCCAGGGGGATAAACTCGCGGATTACAGCGTGCCTATCGAGTACACAAACAGAAGGGGCGAGAAATATTACATTCACGTCGGTGAGACGAAAACTGGCAAGCCGAAGTTTTACGTCGCGTTGCACGCGCACGGCTCGCTTGCGGACGTGATTCCAGATGGCTTTGAGATCTACGAGGGCCCGAACGGACAGGTATCTCTGCGGAAGGTTTTGCCGAAAGTGATCTTGGATGATGAACTGGCTGTCATTGAGCGAGAGTTGGGCCGCATCGATCGCTTGAAGCACTGCAAGCTCGATCGCAAATTGGAGGTCTTGACCGTGTACCTAGCGGACGAGCCCAAAGAGCTGTTCGATGAGCTTGTCGGGTTTAGGCCGTGGCGTAGTCACGCCATCAACGAGGCCCAAGGGGAACGCTTTCGGACGTACGAAGCACAGCTTCAGTTCGTACTCGTAAACCAGAAGAAGCGCGTCTTTCAAACGCGGCGCTATTGCTACCTTGGCCGCATTGACGATTGGATCGACATCGGAGACCGTGGCCCACTGGCCCAGTTAGCCAAACTGTACATCAAGCATCTGGGCCAGGAGTCGTACTACGAACTCTTCTGACCCGGTGGTCGACCATATGACTAACCTGGGCGAAGGGGGGGTCTCCGATTGTTTCAAGCGTTTTGAATAGCAAGCGGGCCATAGGGGTAAATATCGCCATCATGCGGGCCTTCGTGAAGCTACGGCAGATGCTCGAATCAAACGAGCAGCTGTCGGAGCATAATCCACATCAACAGTGAAGCCGAAATGCTTTGTATAAAAAGCGACGGCGGCATCCACATCGTCAATCATGTAGCGGACGGTCACGACTGCTGAATCTGCGTTACTCATAGCT
>WNGE01001640.1_pt1 | contig 40207 bp, 33 predicted proteins | sample 5400651 | NCBI WGS metagenome assembly WNGE01 (sample SAMN13153370, study PRJNA577476) | soil metagenome | isolation source: 60 cm soil or saprolite under grassland replicate 2 | place: USA:California | collected 2016-06-15 | reverse complement strand
AACCCCGACGGCAGCATCAGCCTGAAGGCCAACGCCAACGGCAAATGGGTCTGCGCCGACCTCAACCAGGGCGCCCAACTGATCGCCAACCGCACCACCGCCGGCGCCTGGGAACAGTTCGACCTCAGCACCGGATGAGCCCGCGCCTCGGCAAGGTGTAGGTCAGGCAGCTGGAACCACCGGCTACGGACCGGCGAAAAGGTAACCCCCTACGGGCAGTTGGAAGGAGCGGGCTGGTTGGCGAAACGGGCGGTCAGGTAACTGACCACGTCGGTCTGCGAGGCATACAGCACCGGATCGTGGTCCTGACCGGGATAGAGGGCAAGTTGGGTGGCAAAGGTGTTGACCGCGCATTCTTCCTGCAGCAACAGTTGGGTAAGCTCCGCAGGCACCGTAAGGTCGGCCGTGCCCTGCACCAGGAACACCGGCGCGTTGTTGGGCTGTTGGGCCGGGTTGTTCCTGGCGGCTTTGGCGATAAGGCTGTCGGGCAGTACGCCGCCGATCAGCATCTCGTCCGCGGTGAGTGGCGCGTAAGCTGCCATGACTTCGTTGAAGCAGCCGGTATCGAGGGTTCCCGCCAGGTCCAACGCGGGCTGGGCCAGGATCTCCTCGGGATGAACGGTGGGGTCAACCGCCGCCAGTCCGTATATGGCGAAGGCTAGATAGCCCTGCGCAGGGGTGCCGGGTATCGACGGCGCGATGATGTCCAGATTGGATATCGGAGCGATGGCGACCACGCCCTTGAGTTGCAACCCCAGGCCGTAGGTGTCCGCGATTTCGCCGGCAAATAGCGCCGCCTGGCCGCCCTGCGAGTGGCCCGCGACGATCCAGACGTTCGATAGCGAACCGTTGAGGTTGCGTGCCGCCCGTACCGAGTCGATCACGGCGCGGCCTTCGCTGTCGCCCACCAGATACGGATGAGGACCCGGCGTGCCAAGCCCGGGATAATCGGTGGCGGTAACCGTCCAGCCGTGGGTGAGGTACGAGGCAACTGTGTCAGCGTAGTTGTTGTAGGCAGGGTCGGGATACAGATTTGGTTGGGTCGACGGCGCACATTGGTCGGCGATACCGGCCGTGCCATGGGCCCAGGCAACTATCTTGTTGGCCCCCTTGGGGTTGCTCTTCAGATAGCTCGACTTGGGTGTCAACACCGCCCCGGAAACAACTATGGGCTGGTTGTTGGAATCGCGGGAGGCATATGTGATCCGCTTACCGGTAGCGACATTGGCAAGCGTAGTCGAGAGGGACATCGGCTCAACTGAAAATACCTTGCCGGGCTCATCCCCGTCCCCAGCGGAGTTAACCGCCCCACCCGCAAACGCCGCCGACGGCGTGCATGCGACCAGCAGGGCGCAGAACAAAGCGATGATCCGGTTACTCCACTTTCCAGCATGTGCCCCTGTTCTTGCCAGCCCCTTCTTTACCTCAACCACCCGGTCCTCCTCTTGGCGCAATCAAGGTTCACGAAGATCAAAAAGATCATCATGGCCGCTGAGGCGATGATTGCGCTGATGGCGACGGCGGTCAACCCGATCCTCGCGGTGCGCTGGCACCACCGCCACTGCCCGCCCGCCCCGCGCCGGACCTCATGCGGACCACCGGGAGATCACCGCGTGTGCGACGGGCCGGACCGGTTCCACCACTGGGACAGGCCGACGGCCACCAGCACCAGCACCGCGCCGGCGAGAGCGAACCAGACGGTGATCTCCATATGCTTGTGCTGCAGCACGATCGAGCTGGGTAGATCCAGGAACACGCCGGTGAGCGCCTTGGCGTCCTTGGCCTGGAAGTACCTGCCGCCGGTGAGGTTGGCGACCTGGGTCAGGGCGCCCTCGTCGATGCCCTGGTTGCGGCGGCCACCGCCGAACCCACCGCCGCCGAACGGGCGTCCCGAGCCGAACTGGTTGGCGCCGAACGGGGAGCCGGCGCTGATCTGGCTCGCGGTGCAGACGAACGGAGCGGGCTGTGTGGTACCGAAGCCGATCGTGTAGATGCGCAGATGACGGGCCGCGGCCTGCCGCGCGGCCGTGACCGGGTCGACCCCCTGAGTGTTGGCACCATCGGTGAGCACGACGATGGTGTCGGGCTGGTAATCGACGCCGGGACCGGACGGGCTGGTCGGCAGGTCGACACCGGTCGGGGCGACCTCGGGATTGATCTCGGCGATGGCGTCGATGGAGGTCAGGATGCCCAGGCCGATCGCGGTACCCCGGGAGGTGCGCAGGTTGGCGATGGCCGCCAGCAGCGCGTCCTTGTCGGTGGTCGGCTCGACCTGTAACGCGGCGATACCCGAGAACACCACCAGGCCGATCCTGGTCCCGTCGCTCTGGGCCCTGATGAACTCCCGGGCGGCGTTCTGCGCGGCGGTCAGGCGGTTCGGCGCCACGTCGGTGGAGCACATCGAGCCGGATACGTCGATGGCCAGCAGGATGGACGAGGCGTCCGAGGGTACGAGCACGGACGCCTGCGGCCGGGCCGCCCCGCCGGCGAGGACGACCAGACCGGCCGCGAACAGCCACAGCGGGATCCGGCGCCGCCATGGCGATCGACCTGGCAGGGCCGCCCGGATCAGCGTGACGCTCGACATCCGGAGCGCGCTGCGCCGTCGGCGCCGGCGCATCCACCACCGGAAGCCCAGCAGCAGCGGGAAGGCCGCCACCGCGGTCAGCGCCCAGGGCCAGCTCAGCGACATCAGAGGATCCGTCCGAACCAGTTGATCATCAGTACCGAGCCGACCGTGAGCAGCAGGACCGCGACGCCGACGGCCGCGCCGGTCAGCTCCACGAGCTCCGGCTTGGTGGTGATCCGCAGGTCGAGCGACCGGTAGATCCCGTCGAGAGCCTTCGCGCTGCCGGCCGGGTGGTAGGAGCCGGCGGTGGTCTGGGCGATCTGGGTCAGCAGGTCGGCGTTGAGCGCGGTGGCCACCTGGTACCCGTCGACGGTGATGGCCGTACCGTCGGCGGTGCCGAACCCGACCGTCTCGATGTGTACCCCGGCGGCGGCGGCCAGTTCAGCGGCGGCGACCGCGTCCGGCCCGCCGGTGTCCTCGCCATCGGAGAGCAGCACGATCGTCGCCGAGCCCCAGTACCCCAGGTTCGGCCCGGGCGCGTCGGAGGACGGGTCGGGCAGGCTGACCGGCCGCCCGACGATGGCGGTAAGCGAGGCCAGGATGGCCTGCCCGAGGGAGGTACCGCCGGCCGGGTGCAGCCGCTTGATCGCGGCGATCACCTCGTCATGGTTCTTCGTCGGCACCCGGGTGGTCAGCGCGCCCTGGTCGAAGGCGACCACGCCGATGTCCACCGAGTCGGGCTGTGCCCGCACGAACCCGGTCGCGGTAGCCTGCGCGGCAGCCAGCCTGGTTGGTGCGGCGTCGGTCGCTGTCATGCTGTTGGACACGTCGAAGGCGAGGATCACCGTGCCGGCCACCCGGGGCAGCCGCACGGTCGCCGCTGGCCGTCCGAGGGCGACCAGCAGCAGGGTCACGGCGGCCAGGAACAGCAGCGGCGGTACGTGCCGGCGAAGGCGGGCCCGCCCCGGGGTGGCGCTACCCAGGCCCGCGGCCGCCAGGACCCGGGCCCGCTGGCGGTGCATGGTCCGGTGGGCCGCGGCCAGGCCCAGGCAGACCACGGCGGCGACCGCGATCATGAGTGGGTACCGGAAGCTCATACTCGCCTGCGCTTCGACGTGCGCACCATCTCGAGCAGAGCCTCGACCAGGTCCTGGTCGGTACCGATCCGGTGCGACACCACTCCGGCCCGCCGCATCGAGGACGTCACGGCGTACTCCCGGGCTTCCACCTCGACCCGCAGCCGTTGCCGGAAGAGCGGATCGCCGGTATCGGCGAGCAGCTGCTCCCCGGTCTCGGCGTCCTCGACCAGGACGAGCCCGAGGTCGGGCAGGTCGAGCTCGATCGGGTCGACCACCCGGATCGTGACCACCTCGTGCCGCTGGCTCAGCCGGGTCAGGGCCGGTTCCCAGTCGAGGTCACCGATGAAGTCGGAGACGACGAGGATCAGGCTGCGCCGGCGCGCGGTGGCGGCGGCGAGGTTCAGCATGGCGGCCAGGTCGGTGGTACGCCCGTCGGTGCCGGCGACCGCTGGCCGGGTGAGTTCGTGGGTCAGGTACAGCAGGTGGGTACGGCCGGTACGCGGCGGGATCACCCGCTGGAGCCGGTTGTCGTAAAGGATGGCGCCGACCCGGTTACCGGCCTGCGCGAAGAGCCGGGCGAGGCAGATCGCCAGCTCGGCGAGCACCGAGTCCTTCCCGCGTTGCGCGGCACCGAACCTCATCGAGGCTGACCGGTCGAGTACCAGCCAGGCGGTCAGCTCGCGATCCTCGGTGTACAGCCGGACGTACGGCTCGTCCAGCCGGGCGGTCACGTTCCAGTCGATGTGCCGGACGTCGTCCTCCGGGGTGTACTCGCGCAGGCCGGTGAAGTCGATCCCGGCGCCGCGGAACAGCGTCCGGTACCCGCCCTGGAGCCGCCCGTCGAGTCGGCGGATGACCTGCCACTCCAGGCGGCGTAACAGACGGTCGGCTGGGCTGGTCACCGGATCAACCGCCGCTGCGCGCGGGTACGTCCGGCACGGGCAGCGCCGCCATCACCTTGTGCAGCACCGCGTCAGCGGTGACATCGTCGCTGAGCGCCTCGTAGGAGAGCACCAGCCGATGGCGCAGGACGTCGAGGACCAGGTCGGTGAGGTCGCGCGGGAGGGCGTACTCCCGGCCCCGGATGAACGCCAGGGCGCGCGCGGCCAGGATCAGGTTGATCGAGGCTCGGGGGCTCGCCCCGAAGGTGACGTACCGGGCCAGCTTGCCGAGCCCCATGTCCTCAGGCCGGCGGGTGGCGTTGGCCAACGCCACCGAGTACTCGATCAGCGCCGGATCCACATACACCCGCTCCACCCGGGCCTGCATGTCGCTGAGCTGATCGAGGTCGATGACGGGCTGGCCGGCCGGGTTCGGCGCGATGGCCCGCTCGACGATCACGAACTCCTCGGTGGGACTGGGATAGTCCACCACGACCTTCATCATGAAGCGGTCCACCTGGGCCTCGGGCAGGGGATAGGTACCTTCCGACTCGATCGGGTTCTGGGTGGCCATGACCAGGAACGGCTGGGGTACCCGATGGGTCTCCCGGCCGATGGTGACCTGCTGCTCCTGCATCGCCTCCAGCAACGCGCTCTGTACCTTGGCCGGGGCCCGGTTGATCTCGTCGGCCAGCAGCAGGTTGGTGAACACCGGCCCGAGGGAGACCTGGAACTCGCCGCTGCGCTGGTAGTAGACGCGGGTACCGACGATGTCGGCCGGTACCAGATCCGGAGTGAACTGGACCCGGTGGAACTGCCCGCCGACGGAACCGGCGAGCGACTTGACCGCCAGCGTCTTGGCCAGTCCCGGTACCCCCTCGACCAGGATGTGCCCACGGGCCAGGAGGGCGATCAGCAGCCGCTCCAGCAGCAGGTCCTGGCCCACGATGGTCTTCTTGACCTGGTACAGGACCTGCTCCATGGGGTTCGGGCCGGCGGGCGGGTCGCGCCGCGCCTGGACCGCGGCCAACCGGCCGTCCATCGGCTCAGTCTCCATGGGTCCGTCCTAACCGGTTGTCGGGTGGCTGGTCATTGCTGGGGCGCCCGGTCACCGGCGCGCGCGCCGACGGCGGTGCCGATGGGTACCGCGAACCCGACGCCGATGAACGTGCCCGCGGCTGTCGGGTTGGCCAGGGCGACCACGATGCCGACGGTCTGCCCGCCGCCGTTGAGCAACGGGCCCCCGGAGCTGCCCGGGTTCACCGCGGCGTCGAACTGGATGAGCCCGGCCAGGTGGGCGCCGTCGGTAGTGGTGGCCTGGCGGTTCAGCCCGGAGACGACGCCGGTGGTCGTGGTACGCGTCAGGCCGAGCTGGTTGCCGATGGCCGTCACGTTGTCGCCCACGGCCAGCCGGTCGGAGCTGCCCAGCAGCGCGGGTACCACGACCGAGGGCAGCGTGGCGGGCCCGAGGACGGCGATGTCGATCGCCGGGGCAGCGGCGGCGAGGGTCGCCGCGGACGTGCTGCCGTCGGCGAAGGTCACCTGGATGGCGTCGGCGCCCTTCACCACGTGCAGGGCGGTGAGGATGGTGCCGTCCGCGTTGACGATGACGCCGGTACCCGCGTCGACCGTGGCGGCACCGGCGGGTACGGCCTGGATGGATACCACCGAGGGAGCCACCGCGGCGTAGATCTCGGCAGTGGTCGGTGCCCTGGTCGGCGCGGCGGTGGTCGGGGCCGTCCCCGGCGCCACGGGGGAGCCGGCCGAGCCCCAGCGGAAGAACACGATCGCGGTGAGCACGAGCGCCACCACGGCGACCGCGGCGATCGCCGCTGCGCGGCCCCGGTGCCGAGTTGCCCGCGCGCCCGGGTCGCCCGCGGCCTCGTCCGGACCGGTCATCCGGGACCGACCGCGGCGCGCGCGAGCTGGCCGCATGGGCTCACCACCCGAACGTAACGGAGTTGGCTGGGAATTCGGTACGGGATCACGGACACCTTGGCACGCCCGAGGGTCAGTCGACCAGGCCCGATTGATAGGCGAACACGACGAGCTGGGCCCGGTCGCGCGCGCCCAGCTTCGTGATGGCCCGGCTGACGTGGGTACGGGCGGTGGCGGGGCTGATCGTCAACCGCTCGGCGATCTCCTCGTTGTTCAGCCCCTCGGCGACGAGGACGAGGATCTCGCGTTCGCGGTCGGTGAGTGCCGGCAGGCGGGGATGCGGCCGTAGGGTCCGGGTGGGTCGGCCGGCAAATTCGCGGACCACGCGCCGGGTCACCGACGGCGAGAGCAGCGCGTCGCCGGCAGCGACCAGACGCACGGCCCGCAGCAGCTCGGCGGGCTTGGTGTCCTTGATGAGGAAGCCGCTGGCGCCCACCCGCAGCGCCTCGAAGACGTACTCGTCGATCTCGAACGTGGTCAGCACGACGATCCTGGTGGCCTCGAGGTCGGGCGCGGCGACGATCCGCCGGGTCGCCTCGATGCCGTCCACGCCGGGCATCCGGATGTCCATGAGCACCACGTCGGGGCGCAGCTCCCGGGCCAGCTGCACCGCGCGCAGGCCGTCCGCCGCGTCGCCGACCACCACCAGGTCCTCCTCGCTGTCCAGGAGTACCCGCAGGCCCAGCCGGACGAGGTCCTGGTCGTCGGCGAGCAGGACCCGGATCACGACGCCACCACGATCGGCAGGCGGGCGAAGACGCGGAAGCCGCCACCCACCCTGGGACCGGCCTCGAACACCCCGCCCAGCGCGCCTACCCGCTCCCGCATTCCGGCGATCCCGGATCCCCCGGTGGTACGGCCACCGGGGCCGCGACCGGTGTCGGTCACCTCGACGGTCAACTCGGTCGGCGCATACCCCAGCCGGACGCTCGCGGTGGCCGAGTCCGCGTGCCGTAGCACGTTGGTCAGCGCCTCCTGCACGACGCGGTACGCGGCGAGGTCGACGACGGGGGGAAGGTCGCGCGGCGGTCCGTCGACGGTGACCGTCACCGGCACGCCGGTGCCGGACATCCGCGCCACGAGGTCGTCGAGGCGGGCCAGCCCGGGCGCGGGAGCACCGGGTGCCCCGGCTCCGCCCTGGCGCACCACGGCCAGTGTGGCGCGCAGCTCGTCGAGGGCCTGCTTGCTGGTACGGCTGATCGCGGCGAGTGCGGTCTCGGCCTGGGCCGGCTGCTTGGGCAGCAGATGTAGCGCGATCTCGGCCTGGAGGTGGATGGCGGCGAGGCCGTGACCGACCACGTCATGCACCTCCTGAGCGACGCGCAGCCGCTCCTGGTACCCGTGCCGCTCGACTTCTTCGGCCCGGGTGCGCTTCGCGGAGTCCCGACCGACCCGGACCGTCCGGCCTACCGCGAACGGGACGACCACCCAGGCCGAACCCGGGACGAGGCCGACCCAGGCCCCGAGGCCCGCCGGACCGGTCGCCTGCACGACGGTGTGCACGAGCAGGCCCCCGAGCGCCAGCGCGCACGCGACGGTCGCCGGCCGGGTGGGCAGCCGCGAGGCGACCGTGTAGACCGCGACCAGAAGCGCGAAGAAGATCGGCCCGTACGGGTACCCGGCGACCAGGTACCCGGTGATGCCGGCGGTGGTCAGCGTCAGGGTCACCAGCGGCCATACCCTGCGCACCGCCAACGGCAGCGCGGCGCCGACGATCAACGCGTACGCCAGCGGGGCGAGCGGCCGTGCGCTCACCTGCCAGGCGCCGGCCCGGGCGGTAGCGGCCACACCCACTCCGGCGAGCAGCAACGCCAGCACGGCGTCGGCGGTCAGCGCCTGAGCGGAGAACCTCACCACCCGATCATCCCCGGTCCGCTCGCCGGTGGCATCGACTGCCGTGCTGATGCGCGGGTACGTCCGGCGCGGTACCGCCGGGCGGTGGCGTACGCGCCCGGACGTAGCCGGCTACCGGCCGGCGCGTACCGACCGGGCCGCCTGCGCGCCGACGACGCCGTGGCAGTCGCCGACGAGCATCATCGCCATGACGAAAGAGAACCGCCCGCCGGTTGCCCGCGCGGTCAACGCCGTCAAGGTCTACGGCACCGGCGAGGCCGCCGTACGCGCGCTGGACGACGTGACGGTCGACTTCCCCGACCGCACCCTCACCGCGATCATGGGGCCGTCCGGCTCGGGCAAGTCCACGCTCATGCATTGCCTGGCCGGCCTGGACACGCTCACCTCCGGCACCGTGTTCATCGGCGACACCGACCTCGCCACCCTGTCGGACACCAAGCTGACCCTGCTCCGCCGGCGCCGGATCGGGTTCGTCTTCCAGGCGTACAACCTGATCCCCACGCTGACCGCGGCGGAGAACATCACGCTGCCGCTTGCGCTGGCCGGCGCGCGGCCGGACCGGTCCTGGCTGGACGGGGTCGTGGGTGCGGTCGGCCTCGGTGACCGGCTGCGCCACCGGCCCGCCGAACTGTCCGGCGGCCAGCAGCAGCGGGTCGCCGTGGCCCGGGCGCTGGCCACCCGACCGGAGATCGTCTTCGCCGACGAACCGACCGGCAACCTCGACTCGCGCGCCGGTGCCGAGCTGCTGGCGTTCCTACGCCGGGCGGTCGACGAGCTCGGCCAGAGCATCGTGATGGTCACCCACGATCCGGTGGCGGCCAGCTACGCCGACTCGGTGCTGGTACTCGCCGACGGCCGCATCGTCGAGCAGCTCGATCGGGCCGGCGCGCGGCGCGTACTGGACCGCATGATCGTGGTCGGGAGGTAGGCATGTTCACCGTCGCCGTGGCCGGCCTACGCGCGCACCTGCGCCGCTTGGTCGCCACCTTCCTCGCCGTGTTCCTCGGGGTGGCATTCCTCGCCGGTACCCTCATCCTGAGCGCCACGCTCAGCGCCAGCATCGACGGGTTCTTCGCCCGCGCCGACGCCGGTACCGACGTCGTGGTGCGCAACGCCGTCGCGGTCAGCAGCTCACCGGGCGCGCAGCGCGGCCCGATCGACGCATCGGTCGCTGACCGGGTACGGGCCGTGGACGGCGTCGCCCGTGCCATGCCGATGATTCAGGGCTTCGGACAGATCGTCGGCCGCGACGGCAAGGCGGTGTCCGTCAACGGCCCCCGGGTCGCCGGGAACTGGGTCGACGACCCGGACCTCAACCCGTACCGGATCGTCGCCGGCCATGCGCCCCATGACGACGGCGAGGTCGTGGTCAATCGCGCCACCGCCAACCTCGGCGATCTGCACCTGGGCGACGCCACCACGCTGCTGACCCCCGCGCCGGTACCGGTGACTGTGGTGGGCATCGCCACCTTCGGCACGGCCGACGCGTTCGGTGGCACCTCCTACGTCGGACTCACCTACGGCGCGGCGCGGCGGTATCTGGCCGCGACCCCGGACCAGATCTCCAGCATCGCCGTCAGGGCCCGCCCCGGCGTCGGGCAGGACGAGCTGGTCGGCCGCATCGCCGCGCAGCTGCCGCCAGGAGTCGAGGCGATCAGCGGGACCCGGCTGACCGCCGAGAACGTCGACGCGGTCAACGCGAGCTTCCTGTCGCTGTTCCGCGCGTTCCTGACCGTGTTCGCGGTGATCGCGTTGCTGGTCGCCACCTTCAGCATCCACAACACGTTCGCGATCCTCGTCGCGCAGCGGATGCGCGAGTCGGCGCTGCTGCGCGCCGTCGGCGCCACCCGTCGTCAGGTCCTTACCGCCGTCGCCGTCGAGGCGCTCGCCGTGGGTCTGGTCGCGACCGGGTTCGGGCTGGCCGGCGGGCTCGGGTTGGCGGCGCTGCTCAAGAGCGCCTTCGCTGGGCTCGGTTTCGACCTGCCCGCCACCGGGCTGGTGTTCACCGGCGCCACCGTGGCGATCTGCGTACCGGTCGGGGTCGGTGCCACGCTGATCGCGGCGGCCGCTCCGGCCCTGCGCGCGTCCCGGGTACCCCCACTGGCCGCGCTTTGCGAGGTGGCGGTCGAGCGGGTCCGGCCGTCGTCGGTACGGGTGCTGCTGGGCGGGTGCCTGACGGTGGCCGGTGCCGCCCTCGCCCTGACCGCGACCGGCGGTGGCTCCGCCCTGGCCCGGGCCGGGCTCGGCGGCCTGTTGACTCTCGTTGGCGTCGTCACGCTCGGGCCGGCCGTCGCTGGTACCGCCGGGGCGGTCCTCGGCGCCCCGGCGGCGACGCTGCGCGGCGTCGCGGGCGTGCTCGCCCGGCGCAACGCCATGCGCAACCCGCGCCGTACCGCGGGTGCCGCCACCGCCCTGATGATCGGCGTCGGCGTCGTCACGCTCTTCACCGTGTTCGCCGCCTCCCTGCGAGCGTCCACAGTGGACTCGGTCGGGTACGCGTTCACCGGGGACCTGTCCATCAGCGCCAGCCAGTTCGGCAACGGTGGGTTGAGCCCGCAGCTCGTCGCCGACCTGACCCGGCTGCCCGAGGTCGGGGCGGTGGCCGGAGTGGGGGCCGGCAGCGCGCTGGTCGGCGGCCAGAGCGTGCGGATCAGCATCGCGGATCCGGCCGCGCTGACCCGCGTGATGCACATCGATCCGGTCGAGGCGTCGGTGGACCACCTCGCCGACGGGCAGCTCGCCGTCGCCGACACGGTCGCCCGGGACCGCGGCTGGGCCGTCGGCGACCGCGTCCCGGTCCGGTACGCCGACGGCATCACCGAGCTGGTCACGCTCGGCGCGACCTACCGCGGCGACCTGCTCGTGGGCGACTACCTGCTGCCCGAGCGGACGTGGCGGCCGCACGAGCCGCAACACCTCGACGCGGCCGTGTATGTCGCGTTCGCCTCCGGCGTGGACGCCGCGCGTGGACGGGCCGCGGTCACCGCCGTCGTCAGCCGGTACGGGGCGCCGACCATACGCGACCGCCAGGAGCTCATCGACGCCACCGCCCAGGGTGTCACTCAGCTGCTGAACGTGGTGTACGTGCTGCTGGCGCTCGCCATCCTGATCGCCCTGATGGGCATCGCGAACACCCTCTCCCTGGCCGTCCACGAACGTACCCGCGAACTGGGCCTGCTCCGGGCGGTGGGCGCGACCCGGCGGCAGATCCGGGCGATGGTGCGGTGGGAGTCGGTGATCACCGCGCTGTTCGGCACGCTCGGGGGAGTTGGGGTCGGCGCGTTCCTGGGGTGGGTACTCGTCCGCGCTACCGGTCCGGGGACGTCGGTGTTCGCGATCGCGCCGGGACCGCTCGGGATCGTGGTGGTCGCCGGCGCCATCGCCGGGCTCCTGGCTGGGATGCTTCCCGCCCGGCGGGCGGCCCGGCTCCCGCTGCTGCCCGCGCTCGCGGCGGAGTAGCGACCGGTAACGATTTTCGCCCCCCGCCGCGCCCATCCATAGAGGGTTGCCGCTGGGCGACCCGTCCCAGCCGTCGGCCGTTGGGGGGCAGGGCATGCACGAACCGGGATCGACAGGCGACGGCGCCCGGGATCCGCTACCGCCGGCCGGGCCGCGGGTCAAGCGGGGGCGGCATGCCGTCCCGCCCCGATCGGACCGGTGGCGCCCCCGCAGGCGACTGGTGCTGGCCGGTGCCGCGATGCTGCCCGCCGGGGCGCGGTCCACCCGCGCGGCCCCGTCCACGCCGCGGATCCGACTCCTCGCCGTGGCCGGCGAGAGCTGCCCGCAGACCACCACCAGCGGCTACTACCGTCGAGGCTGGTTCAAGGACTGGTACACCCGTCCCACGGGCGGCTGGACCGGTGATGGCTGCGCCGGTCAGGTCGTTTCGGTGCCCATGTCCGGCGACCCTACCGTGGACGACCCGGACAACGTCGTCGTCTGGTGGTTCCGTGTCCCGGCGGGGGCGGCCTGCGCCATCGCGGTGTTCGTACCTGGCACCGGCAACGTCCTTGACGCCGCGGGGGCACCGGCGACGTATCTGGTCTACGCCACAACCGACGCAGGCGGTACGCCGATCGCCGAGTTCACCGTCGACCAGGTGCACAACCAGGGACGGTGGGTGGACGGGGGCACGTTCCGCCCGGTCGGCGACCAGCTCGCCGTCCGCCTCGTGACCCGCGGCATCGACTGGGGTCCCGGCCGGGACGGCGCGCACCTGGGGGTGTCGGCGCTGCGGGCAAGATGCTGACCGGTACAGCGGCGACGGCGAGATCCGCGTTGGTCGTGGTGGTCGCGCCCGGATCTGCCTGAGGACGGATGGACGATCGCGTGGGTTACGCCAATGTGCGCGTTGTCGCTTTTCTGGCCGGCGTCTTCTGCGCGGCCGTCCTGGTGGGTTGTTTCTTCGCCGTCGACTTGGCCGTCTTCTTCTGTGCCGGCTCCGGCCGTGGCTGCTCGGCTTTGTTGGCCCTGATCGTTTTCCCGGGCGTCGCCTTCCTGCCTGGCGGTGTCTGTTGGGCGGTGGTCTTCCTGGCCGCTTTCCCGGCCGGCTTGGGTGTTGGTCGTGTTGAGCTGGTCCGCTTGGCTGTTCCGCCACCTGGCTCGCCTCGTGCCGTCCGGGCCCGCTCCACTGAGGCACGCAGCGCGGCCATCAGGTCGACAGCTGGTGCGGGTGCCTGTTCCTCCTCGGGCTTGAGGACCTCGCGGCCGGCCACCTTCGCGTCGATGACCTCTTGCAGTGCGGCCCGGTAGTTGTCGGTGTACTGCGCCGGGTCGAAGTCGGCGGCCATCGACTCGATCAGCGATTCGGCCATCGCCAGTTCGGCCGGCTGCGCCTCGATGTGCTTGTCACGGAATGCGAAGTCGGCTTTGCGCACCTCGTCCGGCCACAACATGGTGTTGAGTAGCAGCACGTCATCGCGTACCCGCAGAGTGGCCAGCTGCTCGCGCTGGCGTAGTGCCACCTTCACGATCGCCACCCGGTCCGTCTTTGTCAGCGCGTCGCGCAGCAGCACGTAGGGCTTCGTGGCGCGGCCGTCGGGTTCCAGGTAGTAGGCCTTGGCGTACAGGATCGGGTCGATCTGCTCGGCGGGCACGAACTCGAGCACCTCGATCGCGTGGCTGGTGGACAGTGGCAGGTCGGCGAAGTCGTCATCGGTGAGGACGACCATTTCGCCGCCGCCAAGGTCGTAGCCCTTGGCGATGTCGTCGAAGCTGACCTCCTCGCCGCAAACCAGGCACGTGCGCCGGTAGCGGATCCGGCCGCCATCCTTCGCGTGGATCTGGTGGAACCGGATGTCCTTCTCCTCGGTGGCCTGGTACAGCTTCACCGTGATCGACACCAGTCCGAAAGAGACGGCTCCCTTCCAGATTGATCTCATCGCTCGACCCCTTTCGCCACAACCCGGCGGTGTCTTGCCTCAGGTACCCGCTGGGGCCCGACGCTAGGCGGGCCGGCGGGTCGCGATCAGCTGCCCATCGCGGACCGCCTCGCATCACGGGTCGGGTGGGGGCCAGCCCGTGCTGTCGGGCCGAGGCCGTCGCGGCCAGCTGGGGAATCCGCGGCCGCCGATGGGGCGGCAACCCGACCTGAGTCCCTCGTCGCTGGCCCGGACACGAGCGTTCCCCTTTCGCACGCACGCTGACGTGTGCTGCGGGGGAAGGCGCATCGAACGTATGTTCGAGTCCAGATTAGAACACGACATGTACGGCCGCAAACGGGGCGCCACGGAGGCCGGCGGCGTACGGTACCTGCTGCCCGGCTGCGCAACACCCGCAAGACCGGTCTGGTCCAGGCGATCTTGGCCTAGAATGGCCACGTGGCCAGCAGCGGTGCATCCGAAGAGGGCCCAGGCGCGCGGCGGGAGACGCTCACCGATCCCACGCTGGACGAGGTGCTGCGTGCCGCGGGCTTCGACGTCACCGAGGCCGGGCGGCAACGCTGGCGCCGAAAGCTCGCGCTCCCGATCCCCCAGGCGGCGTTGATTGAGGCCCAGCGACTGCTCGACCGGGCACGGGGCCGCGCGGCGTGACTGAAATCGCCGTCGTCTACGACGGCTCCGCGCTGCTGGCATACGCGCACGGTCAAATGGGCGCTGCCGAGCTGATCTCAGAAGTCAACGCCGAGGGACGCCAGGTCGGCGTGCCATCGACCTGCCTGGCCGCCGCGCTGGCCGCACTGACCGACGAGTGGGACATCACCCAGCTCATGCGGCTGGTGCACACCGGGACCATGGTCATTTTGCCGCTCGGCGGCGACGAGGTCGACGGGGATCCGGCGGAGACGCTTCGCCAGGTCAGCGAGTTCGCCCGGCTGGCTCACGGCGATCTGACCGTCGGTCACGCGGTAGCTGCGGCACTGGCGTACCAGGCGTATTACGTCACCGCCAACCCGAAGCGGGCCGCGGATGCGCTACCACCGAGTTGGCCCGTCCTGGATCTCAACCCGGTCACGTTGATGAGCGACCAGGTGGGCCTCACGGTGGCCCCGAGCGCGCCCGCGCAGCCGGTACAGACCGGTGAGGCCGCGCAGGACCAGGATCACGCCACGACCGCGCGGATGCCCACCCTGGTTCGGCCCATGCTGGCCACCCTCGGACCGCTGCCGACCGCGGGCGAGTGGGGATACGAGTTCAAATGGGACGGCTTGCGCGCGATCGCCTATGTCGCCGGCGATACCTTGCGCCTACTCGACCGAAACAACGTCGAGGTCACCCAGGCCTACCCGGAGCTGGCTACTTTGAGCCGCGTGCTTGCCGGCCGCAATGCCGTGCTGGACGGGGAGATCGTCGCGCTGGGCCGCAACGGCCTGCCCAGCTTCGCCGCCCTGCAGCAACGCATGCGTACGCCGGTGCCCAGCGCCAGCGTGGTCGATGCGTCACCGGTGCGGTTCTACCTGTTCGACCTGCTCCACCTCGACGGCACCGACCTGATGCCACTGCCGTACGCGCAGCGGCGCGATGCTTTGCAGCGACTCGACCTCACCGGCGACAGCGTGGACACGCCGCCGCACTGGGCCGGCGATGCGGGCCCTGCGCTGGTCGCCGCGGCAGGCGAGCTGGGCCTGGAGGGCGTGATCGCCAAGCAGTTGGCGTCCACGTACCAGCCGGGCCGGCGGTCCCCGGCCTGGATCAAGGTGCCGCTCACCCGTACCGTCGAGGTCATCTTGGCCGGCTACAAGCCCGGTGGGGGCCGCCGGTCAGGGACCATCGGGTCCTTGCTGCTCGGCATGTACGACGCCGACGACCAGCTGACCTATGTCGGGCAGGTCAGCACCGGATTCACCGAGGCCACCCTGCGTGACCTGCAACAACGCCTCGACCCGCTACGGCAGTCCAGCTCACCGTTCGCCCGACCGGTACCGCGCCAACACGCCCGGGACGCGCAATGGGTCCGCCCCGTCCTCGTCGCCGACGTGACCTTCCGCTCGTGGACGCCAGACGGAACCGGTGGATCTCGGCTGCGACATCCCTCATGGCGTGGCCTACGACCCGACAAGGATCCACGACAGGTCACCATCGAGCCGCCGGTGGACCGCCCTTGAGCCAAAGCCGTTCAGGTCTGGACCTTCTTCCAGGCGAATCGACGTGTCCACGATTCGTCGCCCTGGGCGTACTGCTGGAACGCCCGGACCACCTCGTTGAGGTCCGAGACCGTCGTGCCGTAGTGGTCTTCGGTCGATCCGTCGCGGCGTTCGAGCGCGTACCAGCCCGGCCGCGTGCCTGCCTGCTCGCCGTATCCGACCTGGATCCACCAGTCGTCGTCTCGTTCCATGATTGCGAACCAATTGTCGAGGGAGAGCCGGCGCAGGGTCTGGTCGATGCGTGCTGGTGCGGGGTTGATCGACCGGGAGCCGTTGGAGGACGACAGCGAGAGCCGCTGGCCGGAGCGCGTGAAATGAGGCTGGCTTGCCGCACCCGACTGCGGGTCGTAGCAGATCAGCCCGTGTCGGTGGGCGAGTTCCCGAACGATGTCAGCCACTTCGGTTGCCCGCGACCAGGTGATCGCCATGATGACGGAGGTAGGCGTGGTGGAGAGGCCGGCCGTCCAGGGCGATCGCTCGATGCGATCCGCGTCGGCGGTGGCATCGAGGTCAGGGAAGAGCTCGGTGAGCTCGCGGTAGAAGGCCGCCACGCGGGGATGCGCCGGGGTGGCGCTGTCAGGGTCGATGCCGCAGAGGTTCTGGTATTTCTCCGCAGCTTGCTGGTCGATGATCGGTTCAGGTTCGAACCAGACGCCAAGATCGAAACTCATCGGGCCTCCGTAGGTGGTGCTGCGCTCAGCGAACGTAGCTCATGTTGGGCTGCTGCGACTGACCCTGGGGAGCTCCACTCGGCGGTGTGGGTCCGGCGATATAGTCGCCGCCATGAGCGGTGAGCTGGCCGAAGGCGCCTCGCACCTACGCATGTCGGACCACGACCGCGAGCAGGTCGTGGCCCGCCTGTACGAGGCGGTTGGTGAGGGCCGGATCACCATGGACGAGTTCGAGGACCGGCTGACCGGCGCACTGGCGGCACGGACGTTCGGCGACGTGGTGCCCTACGTGGCCGACCTGCCCACCACAGCGCCGGTCAGCGGTGCCGCGCAGGTCGATCTGGAAGTGACCGGGTCGCCGATCCGGCGCATCGGTCGCTGGATCGCGCCACCTCGCATGAGTATTAAGGCCCTAGGCAGTTCCGTCACTCTCGACTACACCGAGGCGATCATCGCGTCACCGGTCATCCAGATCGATCTCGCCGTCACCGGGTCGAGCCTGCGGTTGATCGTGCCGCGCGGCTCGTCGGCCGACCTGACCGGCCTGAGGCTGTACGGTAGCTCGGCGAAGTCGGGGCGGATGTCCACGATCCGGGGCGGCGGGCTGCACCTCGTTGTCACTGGCGAGGTCCGCGGCAGCAGCGTGCGGGTGAAAAACCCGTGGCGCTGGCCGTGGCAGCGGCGTTGACCGTCCGCTCTCTGCCAAGCGGTTGATCAAGGCTTCTGCGGCTATCGCCACCCCGATGTATTGACCGGCGTCGTTCGCATTGAAATCATCGGAGGCTGGCTGACATCGGCGGTTGCCAATGGCTGGACGAGCGGCCCACGTGGGAGGAATGGCCATGGAGCTTTTCCGAGCAGGGTCACGCCGGGCCCGGCGGGGCTGGCGCGTGGCCCTCGCCGCTGCCGTCCTCGTCGCGTCGGCCGGCCTGATCGGTACCGGCCTGATCGGTGCCGGTACCCCCGCCGCGCATGCCGAGGTGCAGCACCCGCGCCAGCAGTGGATGCGCCAGGCCACCGCGGGGCTCTTCCTGCACTGGGGCATGTTCACCGCGCCCATCCACAAGGACTGCGCGCAGTGGGAACAGGACGTCCTCGGCGGCGGCTGGACCCCCGACTACTGGATCGACGAAGCGGGCAAGCTCGGCGCGTCGTACGTCGTGTTGACCACGTTCCACAGCAGGCTCGGGTACGCCCGGCCGTGGCCGTCGAAGATCCCCGGTAGCTGCGCCACCAGGCACGACTTCCTCGGCGATCTGATCAACGCCGGCAAGGCCAGGAACATCCGGGTGCTGCTGTACGTGACCGACGACCCGCAGTGGCACAACGAGCAGGGTTTCGAGACCCTCGACTCGGCCGCGTACTCGGCGTACAAGGGCGAGCCGGTCGACCTGACCACGCGGCCGGGCTTCGGCAGGTACAGCTACGACCTGTTCTTCGAGGTCATGGCGAACTACCCGGACCTCGCCGGGTTCTGGATCGACAACGACAACGAGTACTGGGAGCAGAACCACCTCTACGAGCAGATCCGGCAGATCCGGCCGTCCTGGTTGCTGAGCAACAACAACGAGGACACGCCGCTCATGGATACGGTCAGCAACGAGCAGAAGACCGGCATGACGCCGTCGTACGACTACCCGGCGGCGGCCTGGACGCCGATGCCGCGCCTGGTCGAGGCCGACTACAAGCTGCCGACCAACGGGCAATGGTGGTACGACGGCACCGACTCCGCCGTCGACCTGCGCCTGTCCACCGGCCGGTACATCACCAATGCCGGCTCCTCGATGAAGTCTCTGATGGCCGAGACCGCCATGGTCAACGGGAAGTTCCCGCCGCAGCAGGAGGCCTTCAACAACTTCATGGCTTCCTGGGTACCGCCGATCCGCGAGTCGCTGTACGGCACCGAGGGCGGCGGCCACCTGTACGGCGGCATGCAGCCCGGGTTCTGGAACGACGGCGCGCACGGGGTGATCACCGTCAAGCCGGGCGCGCTGACCCAGTACGTGCACGTGGTGACCCGGCCGCGAAACGACTACGTCCGGCTGCGCGACAACGGGTACCAGGTGACGTCGGTGAGCGACCTGCGGACCGGGCAGCAGATGCGGTTCAACCAGTCCGGCGGGTACCTGACCATCCTCAACATCACCAACTGGGACCAGTACGACACGGTCTTCAAGGTGCAGCTGGCTGGGCAGATCTACTTCTACAGCCAGTCCAGCCTCACGGCCAGCGCGTCGTCGTCGCGGCCGGGGACGCCGGCGGGCAACCTCGTCGACGGCAGCTACGAGAACTACTGGGACAGCAACGCCCAGCTCCCGGTGTCGGTCACGCTGGACCTCGGCAAGCGCCGGCTGGCCTCCTATCTCGCGGTCAACCAGCGGGAGTGGTCGCCGACCTACGCCCGGTCGACGTTCGGCCGGCCCGAGGACTCGGCGCGGATCAAGGACTACCGGGTGTACGTCAGCAACGACGGGTTCACCTGGGGCCAGCCGGTCCGCACCGGAGCCATGCGCAGCGCGCGGGGGGTGCAGTTCATCGACATCGGGTTGCAGTTCGCCCGGTATATCAGGCTGGAGGTCTTGAACACCTGGGCCGGCGCGCAGGCACCGATGTTCTTCCACCAGCTCCAAATCGACGAGATCAAGGTGGCGTACGGCCATCCGCCGTCGAGCGGGTACCCGATGCCGCTGGAGGCCGAGTCGGTCGACACCGCGCGGACCGGCGGCGTACACCCGCAGTCCTGCCTGGCATGCTCCGGGTCGTTCCAGGTCGTCGGGCTGAAGGACGGACCCCACAAGTCGATCAGCTACCGCGACGTCGAGGTCGCGACGGCCGGCACCTACCGGCTCGAACTCGACGCCACGGCCGCCGCGGCGACCTCGGTGTCGGTGAGCGTCAACGGCGCGGCACCGGTCGAGGTACCGATCCCGGCCGGCAACCCGGACGTCCCCACAGCCACCGCCATCCCGGTGGGCCTCAACGCCGGCCCGAACACCGTCACGCTGTTCAGCACGGCGCGGCGCGGGCCGGGGATCGACCGCATCGCCGTCGGACCGCTACCGCCGCCGTCGTACACGCCGACGACCACCCTGGTCGTCCAGCCGCACGGCGTGCAGTGGGTCGGGTCCGGGCAGCAGTCGATCCAGGTGTCGGCCTCGCTGCGCCTCGACGTCGACGACGCGATCGACCAGGTGCGGCTGGCCCCGGTCCTACCGGCCGGGTGGACCATGACCGGCGATGCGCAGACCGCGACCACGCTGCGGCTCGGTCAGACCGTGACCGGTACCTGGACGCTGACCTCGCCGGCCGGCCAGGACGTGGGCTCGGTGACCATCCCGGTGACCGCCACGTTCCAGCTCCTCGGGCGGCCGCTGCGGGCGACCAGTCCGGTACGGGTGGCGCTGCGCCCCGCCGACCGGGTCTGGATGCGGGAGGCCGAGGACTCGCAGAACCAGTTCGGCGGCACCGGGCTGACCGGCTGCGGCGCGTGCTCGGGCGGCGAGAAGGTCCGCAACATCGGCGGTGACCCGTCCGCGTACGTGCTGTTCCCGAACGTCACCGTCGACAAGGCCGGCGAATACACGCTCTACATCGACTACACGGTCAACGGCAACAAGTCGTACTTCGTGTCGGTCAACGGCGGTGCTCCGGTCGAGGCGGCGGTCAGCGGCCTGGGCAATGTCACGCCGCAGACCACTTCGGTCAAAGTGACCCTCCAGGCGGGTACGAACACCGTCAAGGTCTACAACGACCAGGCCTCGGCACCGGACCTGGACCGGTTGTCGCTGGGGAGCTGATCGGCACCGGCCGCCCGATCCGCAGTCCCGAGGGCAGCGCCGGTCGGGCATCTGACGCGCGACGGTCATGTCGTGGGATCGAAGCGCCGTTAGTGATTGGCGGACGCCATCCAGGCGGCGATCTGTGCGCGCGAGTTGAACCCGAGCTTGTTCAGGATGTTGCGGATGTGACTGTCGACGGTGTGTTCGGAGATGAGTAGGCGCGCTCCGATCTGCTTGTTGCTCAGGCCTTCGGCCACCAGGTGAGCGACCTGCGCTTCACGTTTCCCGAGCGGGGACGCCGCAACACCGGCTGACGCGGTGGCCGCACCACGAGTGGGTTCGCCGAGCGCGAGTCCGATCGCAGCGTCTCGGCTCAAGCGCTTCCCGGCCTCGAACTCGGCCTGGAACACAGGTATACCCAGTGCCGCCCTCGCCGATTGTTCGGCCCGGGTCAGTTGGGGAGCGAGGTAGGGCAGCACGCTCGCGCCGACACCGCTCTGCACGGTCTGCGCCGCCCCGAGTAGCTGTGCCGCGAGCCCCGGTTGGCCGGTACCCGCCGCGTGGCAGCCCAATGCGTCGAGGAGGGCGTACTGCGCCACCCGGTCGTCGATCCGGCGGGCGATCCGGAGTGCTTCGGTGAACAGCGGGCACGGTGACCGGGGGGATCAGGGCCTGGACCGGGCCGCCTGGCGAGCCGATCTCGCGCCACCGGTGCCGGGCCCGCAATTGGGGGTGCTCGAAGAACTCGGTGGGGGTACGCATCCGGGCGCAGGCGATGCCGGCGGCGTCCAGGAGGTCCATGACACGGTCGGCGGTCATGGTGGCGAACGCGGCTTCCAGGATGGTGGTGATCTGCTCGTCGTGTGCCACGCGGTCGGGGTTGTGGGCGAAGCGTTCGTCGTCGACGAGTTCGGGCCGGTTGAGGATGTCGTGGCACAGCGTCGCCCATTCGCGGTCGTTCTGTACGCCGAGGTACACGGTGGAACCGTCGCCGGTGTGATAGGGGCCGTAGGGTGCGATGGAGGCATGCCGGGCACCGGTGCGGCGGGGGAGTTGTTGTCCGTAGACGGTGTGGTAGGTGGGCTGGGTCATCCACTCGCCGAGGGCGTCGAGTAGCGCGATCTGCAGGGTGCTGCCGGCACCGGTGCGTTCCCGTTCGTACAGTGCGGTCAGGATGCCGGCGTAGGCGTACATGCCGGTGGCGATGTCGGCCACCGAGATGCCCACCTTCGCGGGCTCCGGCGGGGTACCGGTGAGCTCGACCAACCCGGCCTCGCACTGCACGAGCAGGTCGTACGCCTTGCGCGAGTGGTACGGACCGTCGGGCCCGTACCCGGAGATGGAGCAGTGGATGAGGTCGGGTCGGCGGGCGCGCAGGGTGCCGGCATCCAGGCCGAGGCGCTCCACCGCGCCGGGGATCAGGTTCTGCACGAACACGTCCGCGGCGCGCAGGAGGCGGTCGAGCAGCGCCCGGTCGGCCTGGTCTTTGAGGTCGAGTTCGATGCTCTGCTTGCCCCGGTTGAGCCAGACGAAGTAGCTGGACTGGCCGTGCACGGTGCGGTCGTACCCCCGGGCGAAATCACCCGTGCCTGGGCGCTCCACCTTGATGACCCGGGCGCCGAGGTCGGCGAGCTGACGGGTCGCGAACGGTGCCGCCACCGCCTGTTCCAGGGCGACGACGGTGATTCCTTCCAGCGGATACACAGCTTGTCCCTCTCACCGCGTTGCGCGGGCCACGATCCGGCGGGCCCGTTTCAGGACGGGCTGGTCGACCACTTGCCGATCCGGTGGCGCTTGATGAGTTCACGGGTGATCACGTTGCGCTGGATCTCGTTGGTACCCTCGCCGACGATCATCAGCGGCGCGTCCCGGAAGTAGCGTTCCACATCGAACTCGGTGGAGTATCCGTACCCGCCGTGGATGCGCACCGCGTCCAGGGCGATCGTCATCGCGGTCTCCGAGGCGAACAGCTTGGCCATGCCGGCCTCCAGGTCGGCACGTTGACCCGACTCGTACCGGCGCGCGGCGTGCAGGACGAGTTGGCGGGCCGCGGTGAGATGGGTGGCCATGTCAGCCAGGTAGTTGCTGATCGACTGGTGCTCCCAGATCGGCTTGCCGAAAGTCTCCCGTTCCTGGGCATAGCGCAGGGAGTCTTCCAGGGCGGCCCGGCCGACACCCACGGCACGGCTGGCGACCTGGATACGGCCGATCTCCAGGCCGCGCATCATCTGCGCGAACCCCCGACCCTCCTCGCCGCCCAGCAGCGCCGCCCGTGGGACGCGGAAGTCGTCGAAGGACAGCTCACAGCTCTCCACACCCTTGTACCCGAGCTTGGGCAGGTCGCGGGAGACCGCGAAGCCGGGGCCGGGCTCCACCAGCAGGATGCTGATGCCACGGTGCGCCGGGCGGGTGTCGGGATCGGTCCGGCACAACAACGCGACCAGTCGCGAGTGGCGGGCGTTGGTGATCCACGTCTTCGACCCGTTGACCACGTACCCGTCGCCGTCGCGGCCGGCCGTGGTGCGGATCGCCTGAAGGTCGGAGCCGCCGCCGGGCTCGGTCAGCGCCATCGTGGCGCGTACCTCGCCGGTGGCCATCCGGGGCAGGTACCGGTCCTTCTGCTCACCGGTACCGAAGTCCAGCAGTAGCTTGGCCACCACGGTGTGGCCGCCCATCGCTCCGGCGAGGCTCATCCAGCCGCGGGCCAGTTCTTCGGTGACGGCGGCGTAGCAGGGCACCGACACGTGTGCCGCGCCCCAGGGTTGGGGGATCGCCAGGCCGAAGATGCCCATCTGTTTCATCTGGTCGATGAGCTTGCCCGGGTAGGTGTCGGTGCGCTCCAGGTCCCGCGCGACCGGCTTCACCTCGCGATCGACGAAGTCCTTGACGAGGTCGACGATCGCGGCCTCTTCCGGGTTGAGGTCATCCATGATGCGGTCCTTCAGGCGTGGGCGGGAAACTCCAGCGTGGACCTCACCGGGATGCCCTGCCAACTCCGCTGCTGTGCACACGACGAGGGCGCTGCGATGGTAGGAGCGCCCTCGTCCGGCGTGCGGCGCTATGGACGGCGGGTGCCCATCTGGGCGAGGGCGATGATCCAGCCCGTGATCAGGCCGTACCCCGCACCGCTCAGCGCCCAGAGCAGGGCGGTGTACAGCCCGGTATGCACCGACAGGAACGCAGTGAGGAACCCGGCGAGGGCCGCCGCGAAGATGACTGCGCCCCATCCGTTGAAGAGGTCGGCGAGGGTCCCCCGGGCCCGGGACAGTTCCGCTCCGGCGAGGAGTGTCAGGAACAGGCCGACGAACACGATGAAGAGGATCGCCTTCAGGTCCTGCGCCAGTAGGTCGCGGACGGGGGTACTGGAGTTGAAGGACCATGCCGGCCACGCGAGCGTCCGCAGGAACAGCCCGCCAGCGGTATTCGGACTGGTGTTGCGGTTGACCCAGTCCACGAAGATGGGACTACCGAACACCAGAACGAGGAGAAAGGCGATGAAGGTACCAACGCCCGTAGCGGTACGGCGACGCGTTCTGGTGAGTGCCATGAATGCGATGTGCCCGAACATCAATCTTTTCAAACTGCCACGCGATCAAGCCGGACGTCCGCGAGTTGGCGGACCGATACTCGCCGTGGGTACTCGGACACCTCGGGTCGGCCTTGGCGGTCAGCGCGCGTCGTCCTCGCGGTATTCGGCTGGCGGGCGGCCCTCCTGCTGGCCTTCGCGGGCCCGCAGCTCGGTCCGCCGGATCTTGCCGGAGATCGTCTTGGGTAGCTCGGCGAACTCCAATCGGCGGATCCGCTGGTACGGCGCCATCCGCTCGCGGCAGAACGTGAAGATCGACCGGGCGGTCTCCGCCGTCGGTGCCCAACCGGCGGCAACGACGACGTACGCCTTCGGCACCGCGAGACGTACCGGATCCGGCGCCGGGACGACCGCGGCCTCGGCCACCGCCTCGTGCTCGAGCAGTACGCTTTCCAGCTCGAAGGGGGAGATGCGGTAGTCCGACGCCTTGAACACGTCGTCGGTACGGCCGATGTAGGTGAGGTAGCCGTCGGCGTCGCGGGAGCCGAGGTCACCGGTGTGGTAGTAGCCGTCGGCCATGGCGAGCGCGGTCAGCTCCGGGTTGCCCCGGTACCCGACCATCAGCCCGGCCGGCCGCGCCGCAAGGTCGAGGCAGATCTCCCCGTCGTCGCCGGGCTTGCCGGTCAACGGATCGACGAGCGCGACCGCGTACCCGGGCAGTGGCCGGCCCATCGAGCCGACCTTCACCGGTGCGCCGGGCGGGTTGCCGACCTGTGCGGTGGTCTCGGTCTGGCCGAAGCCGTCCCGGATGGTCACTCCCCACGCGGCGCGTACCCGCTCGATCACCTCCGGGTTCAACGGCTCCCCGGCGGCGACGACCTTCGTCGGCGGCGTGGTCAGCTGGCCGAGATCGCTCTGGATGAGCATGCGCCACACGGTCGGCGGAGCGCAGAAGCTGGTCACCTCGCAGCGCCGCATGACATCCATCAGGGCGCTCGCGTCGAAGCGGGCGTAGTTGTAGACCAGGATCGTCGCCTCGGCGTTCCACGGGGCGAAGACGTTGCTCCAGGCGTGCTTGGCCCAGCCCGGCGAGGAGATGTTCAGGTGTACGTCGCCGGGTGCCAAACCGATCCAGTACATGGTTGACAGGTGGCCGACCGGATACGACACGTGGGTGTGTTCGACCAGCTTCGGCGAGGCGGTGGTACCCGAGGTGAAGTACAGCAGCAGCGGATCCTCGGCCCGCGTCGGACCGTCCGGGGTGAAGCCCGCTCCGGTGTCGTACGCGTCGTGGTAGGCGTACCAGCCCTCGACCGGCGGGCCGACCGCGATCCGGGTGAAGTCACCGGAGATCCCGGCGAACTTGCCCGTGTCGGCCGAGCCCACGACGACGTGTCGGGCCTGCCCGCGGACCAGTCGGTCGGTGAGGTCGGCCGGGCCGAGCAGCGTCGTCGCGGGGATCACGACGGCCCGCAGCTTCATGGCCGCGAGCAGTGTCTCCCACAGCTCAACCTGGTTGCCCAGCATGAGAATCAGCCGGTCGCCGGCCCGTACCCCACGGGCGCGCAGCCAGCCGGCGACCCGGTCCGAGCGGCCGGACAGCTCGGCGTACGACCACCGCCGCTCAGTCCCGTCCGCCTCGATGATCCACAGCGCGATCCGGTCGTTGTCGCGGGCCACCACGTCGAACCAGTCCAGCGCCCAGTTGAAGGTGTCCAGCTCGGGCCACCGGAAGCCGGCGTACGCCGTCGGATAGTCGTCGCGGTGCATGAACAGGAAGTCCCGGGCCGCGCGGAAGGCGTTCGTACCGGCTGTCCCCATGGCGATCTCCCTCCTCGACCCTCTCCCGATCGTTCTCGCGCGCACCGGGAGCGGTCAAGCAACTGCCATCGGCCAACCGGGCGCGTCCATGCGGGTGGTCAGTGCGGGGCGAGGCGGATCGCGACGTTGCGCAGGGCGGGCTGGTCGACGGATTCCTGTACGCAGCGGGCGAAGAGCCAGCTCACGAGCCGGTCTGAGTCGAGGTCGAGGAGGTCGGCCATCCGGTGGGCCAAGCCGACCGGGTCGGTGAGCAGGCGGCGTTCGCAGTTGAGCATGTGTTGCAGCGGGTCGTAGGTGGGGTCGCCCAGGTAGGGCTTCGGATCGATAGCCAGCCAGACCTCGCGTTGGGCGGCGAGGATGTTCCCGGCATGCAGATCAGTGCACAGCAGCACCTGTCGGTCCGCAGTGGCGGGCAGCGTACGGAACATCTCGATCCCGGCTCGGGCGAGCCCGGAATCGAGCGCGCCGGGTGCGTCTGCGAGGCGTTGGCGAAACTGCGCGACCCAGGCGTCGCACATGATCTGCAGCGGCCGGAACGGGTGGCCGCCGGTCGGGGCCTGCCAGAGTCGGCGGAGCAGGCCGGCGACGATCTCGTCCTGCTCGGGTTCGGGCAGCGCCCCGCCCAGCGGGGTGCCAGGGTGGCATCGTTCCAGCAGCAGGATGCTGGTGGAGGCCACGGTGGCGCTGTTGTGCAGGATCACCGTGCCGTTGCCGGCCCAGGCCCGCAGACCGTCGGCCTCATCGAGGGCTTCGTCGTGCTGCCAGGCCACCTTGAGTGCCAAGTCCCGGCCGGCGCGGTCCCGGGCCGGGGCCACCCAGGCGCACCGGCCGCCCGGCTGGTACGGCAGCCCGACCTCCAGCGACCACCGGTCGGCGAACTCGGCCACCACGCCGGGCAGAGTGTCCAGCCAGGTATCGCGTTGCGGGGACGGGTCCGAGCGCACGCTGTCCACCAGGTTCACCGGAAGCACGAAAGCCGACACCTGGTCATGATGCCCGCCCCACGCCATCAGCGGCACCGGGCAGTAGTCCGTCGCGCTTGTCCACGAAGCGGTGAGTGACGATCAGGGCGGACGCGGTACCGACCCTGGCTGGGTCAAGGTTTCCCGGCTCCCGGTGCCGGTGCCGGGAATGCCACCACCCGCCCGCTAGGTTGCGACGGCTGGGGTCCGCCCCAGGTCTGGCCGACGACGAACAAGTGTGGGTCCCGCCCGCGGCTGAGCGCGCAGGCGAAGGCGCCGCGATCGAGGCCGACGGTAGCCAGCACCTCACCGCCCTCGCGGATACGAACACAGTGCTGGTTGCCGACGTCGGCGTACCAGACGGCGCCCTCGGCGTCCATGCAGATTCCGTCCGGGTGGTCGTCGGGCGTCTCTGCCCACACGCGCCGATTGCTGAGGCCACCGTCACTGCTGATGTCGTATGCGGCGAGCCGGTTCGCGTAGGACTCGGCAACGACCAGGGTCGCACCGTCCGGGCTGATCGCCATGCCGTTGGGGAACGCGAGGTCGTCGGCTACCTGGTCGACGTTGCCTTCCGGCGTGACCAGCACGACCAGGCCCGGTGCGAACTCACCGCCGGGAAAGTCGAAACCGATGTTGTTGACATAGGCGTTGCCCCGATCGTCCACGACGATGTCGTTCCACGGCTTGTCTGAGACCCCGGAAAGGTCAGCATGCTGGACCAGCGACCCGTCCGGCTCACGGCGCAGCAGCCGTCGCTGTGCCGAGTCCACGACGAGCAGTCCCCCGTCAGGCAGGAAGTCGATGCACATCGGAAACGACGCGACGGTCGCCATTACCTCGTGACCGCCGTCGGCGTCAAGCGCGATCACCTGGTTCGCGCCCCAGTCGGAGAACCAGACCTGCCCGTCGTGCCAGCGCGGTGACTCGCCGAACACGACGCCTTCCATCAGGACTTCAGGTTCGCTCATCACATTTCTCCCTCTGCTTGGTATCAAGGTAGACAGGACTCGGCACCGAAACTCATCGCGGATCGTCCGCCAGCCGTCACCCCGAGACGCCGATTCGGCGTGTCCCTTGATCTTGCGCCTTCATCCGAGCCGGCGTCGAACCTTGGAAATCCGCACTTGCGTACTCACCCACCGTCCTGGCGGCCGTGTGGGTGGCGGGAGCGCCTGGTGTCGACGTTGCCGGTCAGGGTCTTGAGGATGCCGGGTAGTTCTGCCACGGTCTGGGCGGGCAGGCCGGCCACGGTTTCCTCCGCCAGAGCCCACCATAGCTGCTTGACCTGTCCGTGCCGCGAACCGTTGGCTGCACGCTGTGGACGCACTCGGACACCGGCGCGCTGTCGCTGTACCAGCGGGTGGCCATGACGGTGCGACGCAGCGCTACCGTCTACGGCAAGACGCTGGACACCGCACCTGACCGTTGACCTTCAACCGTTGCGTCCCCGACACCCGCGCTTCACAACCGGCGGGACGCATGACCGGCAGACATCGCACATCCCCGCCGAGGGTGACGGGGTTCGAGACGAGACGAGACGAGACGAGACGAGACGAGACGAGGATGGCCACACAGCATGCGTTCTGGCTCGACGAGCACCTCGACCGTGAGCACGCCCCCGACGGGCACAGCCGGTACGCCGCCGAGGTGCGTCGACGCGCGGGCGAGTTCAGTGACGCCTGGGGTGACATCGCGCCGGTAAGGTTCGCAGTGACGGCGTGGCGAGTGGCCGCCACGCTTTCACCCGGGTACGTGCGCTGGCACCGCCGGATCATGTCGGCAACCTGCCTGCGCAGCCCATGGGACGGCAGCCTGACCTGCGACGTGAACCTCGTCTCGGCCTGGCCGGCCGAACTTACCTGGACCAAGGAATGGTGCCGCGACCGCGGTTGGCGGGACTGGCCGCAGCTGTTTGGCCAGTACGTCCCTCCGTCTGAGCAGGACCTGACCCGCAGCCCTCATCTGCGGGCGTCGCTGCTGGTGCAGGCACCCGTCCGGCTCGACGACCTGCCCGCCGCACCGGATGGCCCGGAGGGCGAACTGGAGCAGACCGCGCGCAGAGCTGTCATCGTGCTTGTCCGGGAACTCAACGAACTCCTCACCCCCATCATTCGCCAGCTTGAGGCCGGCGTGCCGGCGGATTCGTAGTGCTCGCCGGAACCTGAATCACGCCACTCAACATCGACCGACATCCCCGAGGACCCGGCAAGCCCTGACCTGCCCCACGATCTCTATCGTGGTTCGTCGGTGGCATCGACATCCTTGCCGTAGTCGCCGCGGAGCGTCAGGACCTTGACGTGGATGTTGGTACCGTGCGCCGGCAGTTCACCCTGGAATATCCGGACCATGTCCTTTCGATCGAAGTACTTCCCCGCGTCCTCGAGTGAGTCGAAGGTGAACTCGACGACACGATGTGGTGAGGCCGAGAAAGCGTTGTCGTACGACGCCAGCCGCTTGAGTTCACGGGGAGCCTGAAGAGTGTCCGCGATCGAGCGGACCCACTCCAGATACTTGCGTTTCTCGCCAAGGGGATAGTCGATCTCATAGACATACTTGATCACGAGGAAACCTCCTCCTCCCGTCTCCCGCGCTCCCGGTCTTCCGCGACACACGGCGCGGCCAGGGACGTGGGCATCCGCGGCAGGCTACGTTCACGGTCATTCTCCGGCGCCCCGGCAATGCCAAAGTACCGATGGGACTATCGTCCGTCCGCGGTACGACATCGGGCAAGAAGCAGCGGACCGGCCGCCGTGGAGGCCAAGATTTGGGTATGGAGTTCTTCTGCTACCACCGGGACCGGTACGGCTCTGCCGAACTGCGGGACGAGTTGTTGGCAGAGCATTGGTCGTACATGGACCGGTATACGGCCCAGATGATCGCCCGCGGACCGACCTTCGCCAGCGACGGCGTTACGCCCACGGGCAGCGTGCACATCGTCGACCTGCCCGATCCCGCCGCCGCCCGGGCGTTCGCCTTTGACGAGCCCAACTATCAGGCTGGTGTGTACCGGGACGTGTTGCTGCGCCGGTGGCGCAACACGCTGGGCCGCACTATGTGGGACTTTCCTGGCGGCCGGACCGGCGGCAACCGGTACCTGGTCCTCGGCTTGGGCACGGGGCAGGCCGCCGATCTCGCCACGCCACCCGACCGGGACGAACTGATCGCGTACGGGCCGCTGCTGTCTGACAACGGCGCCACCTGGCTGGGTACGGCGGCGCTTGTCCGGGCGTCGGACCCGGGCGAGGCGCGCGCCCTGCTTACCCCGGACCGGTATGCCGACATCGAGGTGCACGACTGGGCGTTTGGCGGGCGGCCGTCCTGAGCCCCGTGGATGACTGTGGGCTGCTCTCCAGGCTTGATACCGAGGGCACCCAGGAACGCACCCGCCGCTCACCCGACGACCAGGAACTGATCCCGTTGACGGCCCACCCGATCCGCCGCCTGTTCGGCGGACTCATCGCCACCACCGTGCGTCAGCGTCTACATGACGATCCCGGGCTGGAGTACCAGGTCCGCTTCGCGCGAGGCGTCCGGTTGCGCGACGACCAGGCGGGCACGGATCAACCGCTTGAGCGCTCGGCCCTGAAGCACCGTCAGCGAGGGAGCGAGCTCGGACCAACGTACCGGACCGCTCCGCAGCGCTTCCCACAACTCCTGGCCACCGTCACGTTCCAGACACCGCACCTCGACCTCCGGGTCAGCGGCCGAGTAGATGCGGTGGCAGGGTACGGTATCGGCCAGCGGTGACGGCGCGGAGTCGGCATTGGCGATCAGGTCGCGCCAATAGTCGGCTATCCCGTCACGCACCGGCTGCGGGATGTCGAAGGGCGGCGACATGCCCTTGAAGCCGGGGATATCCGCGCCCGAACTGGACCGGATCCGCGCGTCCGGCGACAGCGCCACCAGATCCGCGGAGTCGAGCTCGACCGCGTCGGCGGCGGTGAAGGCCCGTAGATACGGCCCGTCGACAGCAAGGTCGCGGGGATTGCGGCTGCCCTTGGTCATGATGTTGACCAGATCCGGGATCAACGCGGTGTTCAGAAGAGCCTGAAAGGTGCCTTCGGTGGCGTTGTCCAGCGCGAAGCGAGCACGAGTGCTCCAGTACGGGCTCTCCGGGTGAGCACGCGAGATCTCGTGGTACCACTGGTCGATGCTGAGCGCCCACGTCTCGGCCATCCCGCGCCATTCGACGTCGTAGTCCCGCCACAGGTCCTTCTTGGTCTGCTCGTCGATGCCGGCGTCGAAGCTCTTGCGCAGCACCAGCGCCGCCGCCCACGCCTGGGTGACGGCGAACGACATCCCGGACGAGAAGAGCGGATCGACGAAATAGGAGGCGTCGCCCACCGCCAGCCAGCGCTCCGCGAGGGAGCCGAAGCACTCACTGACCCGCGAATAGTTTGTGGCAGTGAGCATCTCCGAACGAATCGGCTCGGCGTCGGCGACCAGATCCCGCAGGAGCGGGATGGACCGGATGGTCTCGCGGAAGATCTCCGGGTTACGCAGATCCACCCGAGCGATCGACTCCGGGTTCGTCACGATGCCGATGGACCATACCGTTTCCCGGACGCCGTCGACCAGGCGCGGGGTCGGGATGTACCACACCCAGCCGTGTTCGAACGCGACCGCGTAGATGGGGGACAGGTTCCCGTCGCGGAACACATTCCAGTCCCCGGCGGCCTGTTGCGCCGGAACGCAGTGGCGAAAGTGCGACCACACGGCGATGTTGCGGTACTCCGACAGCCACTGCTTGCTGCCCCGCGATCCGCGCGCGGCGACCTGATTCTCCCGGCCTGAGGCATCGACGAAGTAGCCGGCTCGGATCTCGGTGCCATCTTCCAGCACTACCGTCGAGCTGTCGTCTCCAGGGATGTATCCGGTGACCCGCCTGCCCTGGAATACGTGGGCGCCACAGGACTGCGCGTGATCGAGTAACACCGTGTCGAACTCCGCGCGGTTGACGTGGATCGACCAGCGAGGCACGCCATCGGCCAGGAAGTCGGCGTGCTCGAAGAAGCCCACAAACGGATGATCTTGGTTGGTGCCCCACTGGAAGATTCCGCCGAACTTCTGGATCCAGCACTCACTGGCGAGCACCTTCTCCAGCGCACCGCTCGCCTGCAGCACCGGTATCAGTGGGTGGGCACCCGACTCTCCGATGTGCTCACGCGGAAACTCTTCCTTTTCGAAGACGGCGACCCGCAAGTCGGTGTCACGACACAACATCGTCGCCAGGGTGGCGCCGGCCGGGCCTCCACCCATGATGACGACGTCGTACTCGGTGGCGATTTCGGTGACAGGTGTAACCATGATACTGCCTCTCGGACAGACGGTTCGCTCAGATGATCTGGATGCGCTGCAGGTGGCGCTCGGCCGATCCGGTGAATGAGTTGCGGCCGTGCAGTAGAGCATGGTTCTCGGCGACGACGATGTCCCCGGTCCGCCAGCGGTGTATGTAGCAGTAGCGCGGGTCGTGCAACCGTTCGCGCAGGTCCTCCGTTACCCGCGTGCCGTCTTCGGGCGAGATCCCCTCCACGGTGAGGAACAATGGATTGAGGTACCGTGCGGGATCGAGTGGTTCGGCGTATCGGATCGTCGTCTCACCCGTCGTCGGATGAGTGCCGAGCAGCGGCCACTTCGCCAGCCCGCCATAGTGGGCGAGCTTTTCGGTCCGATACGTGACAGTCGTTTTGGCCCACAGTTGGCGAAGCTCCTCGGGGGCGTCACGAACGACCTGGGTGCTGTCGCAGAACACGGTTTCGCCGCCGGAACCCGCGGCGTTGCCCCGCACACATTGGAAGAGGAAGAACCGCGGTACGTACTCGGCGAAGGCACCGTCCCAGTGGAAGGGGACATCGCCCTTGTCGAACAGGTAGTTCTGCGGATCGTCGCGGACCACCAGATCGAGTACCGATCCGAAGTCCCACCGGAGAATTTCCCCGGCGGCTCGGCAGTACTGCTCCAGGTCGGACTGGTTGAGGAGCCCGAATCCCCGCAAGACGGTGACCTTGGCGGCGACGGTGGTCGCGAGCAGATCGTCGATCGGTAGGTCGGCCAAGGTCTGCGACGCGGAGGCAGATGTCATTATCCTGCCGAACGGATCCAGATCGGTTTCCTCCAGCGCGGCGTGGGCCGGGCTCTTCGTCATGATCTTCCTTCCGCTTGCCGGGATTCGAAACCCGCTGGTTCGGCGAGAACGAAATGGCTGGGGCGAGAGTTGCGCCAGACCAGACGGGCGCCCCGTTCCTCTGCCTGTGCGCGTTTGACCAACGTGTGCCTGGTGCCGTCGTCGAGCACGACACCGTGCCACGGCGTCAACCAGTTGTCCCGGGTCCGGAGCAGCTGAAACCCCAGCTTCTCGCTGTGGTGTGCTTGTGGATGAATGGACAGGCGTACCGCGTCGGGAAAGGTCCTGGCTATCAGCCGACTCCATGCGTGGCTGCGCCGCACCACCTCGTAGGCGCTCTCCTTCGAGCGATTTCGGCGTTGAGTCGCACTCAGCTCCGGCAGCAATGCCGCGTTGTCCTCGACCATGAAACGGTGTATGCCGTTGAACATCCGTCGCACGGCCGGATCGGTCTTGACCGACTCGCGAAGCGTCTCGACACTGTCCGCGAACTCTTCCACCAGGTGCCGGCGGCACTCGTCCCAGGTCATCCCCGGCATGGCGTCCCGCAGCCCGTACACGCTGAGTGAGCCGCCCGCGGTGAAGCGGATGACTTTCCGCAGTTCGGCGCCGTACTCGTCGACATGCGCGTCGGGAATATCCAACACGTCGCCGAAGACGTGACCGTCGGAACAGATCGTGACGACGGCACCGGGTGCGTACACCGCCGACATCCTCTCGCAGAAGCCCTGGAGCGACTCGATCGCCAGGGCCTCCGCCATGTCCGGCAGCCGCCCGAGTGTCTTTCTGCGGTTGCGGGACTTGGCCGGAAACGCCGGGATGATGAAGTGGACCGGCTTCTCCGCCTCGATGAACCTGACCACCTTCATCAGATGCGGCGCGAAGCAGTCCGGACAGGGAGCTACCTCACACAAGGTGTCCGGATCGGTGCTGCGGCGGCGTCCGAACACCAGCCGTAGCACTTCGGTGGCTGTCGCTTCGGCGGACATTCTGTGTTGCGATCCCACGAGCTGGGGTTGACCTGGGTGAACGTGTTCCGAATCTCCACCAACGCTTGCGCTGACAACTTCCGTACTCATGACTGTCCCTCAGAAATATGCGGCACCGCGTTCAACCGAGGCCCAGCACGAGCGGGAACTCAGGTTTTCCACCAAGCAGGAAGGCGCCAGCCGATTGAATGATCTGATCATGTGCGATGATGTGCGTCGCCATGGTATTCACGTCGCGCAGCCAGATATCGAGGGGGCTGGGTTTATATATCGAATCCGTGCCAACCAGCTCGCACAGTCGGGAAATGATCCTTCGGGCGGCTCGGAACGCATGGGTACGAGCCAGTGTGATACCGACCCTGGCGTCCGGTGTCAGCTCCACGAAATGACCGTCGTCCAGCGCGTCCCACAAGTTCTCCAGGGTTTCGACAACCGCCGCGCGTGCGACGACGTATTCCATCTCGCATTCACCCAGGATGTACTGCGCGCGGTAGTTGTCGGCCCACTTCTGACGGGTCGCGGCGACGACCTTGTGTTCGGCGAGGTTGCGCACGTGGTCCAATGCCGCACGGGCGGTTCCCAGCGGAACGCCCGGCATGATTCGAACCAGCGCCTCCGGTTCGGCGAGCTTGCCGGTACCGCTCTTGGGTTCGCTGAAGACAAGAGAATGGTGCGCCGGAATGAACAGGTCGTCGACTGCGTAGTCGTTGCTGCCGCTTCCGCGTAGGCCGGTGGTGTCCCAGGTATCGAAGACGGTCACCTGGTCACGCCGCATGAAGAATATCCGCACGACCGGCTGGCCGTTCGCGGTCGTGTCTAGTTCCCCATCAGCGGTGACGAAGGCGCCACCGACGACCAGATCGGCATGTGTGATCGCACTCCCGAACTTCCACCTCCCGGTCAGGCGATAGCCGCCGGGAACACGCTCGGCCCGGCCGGCGGGAAAGATCAGCCCCGCCGTGATCAGGTCATGGGTCGGCATCAGCTCCGCGACGGCCTGTTCATCGAGGTACCCCGCGAAGATGCCGGTGGCGGCGCCGATCATCGCACACCAGCCGGTGGCGGTGTCGCCGTAGGAGAGGGCTTCGACGATCTCCATCTGTTGCGGCGAGGTGAGACCAGGCCCACCGAGCTCGGCGCTGAATCCCATGGCATAGACACCGATCGAACGCAGACGTTCGACGATATCCGTCGGGATCTCCCGCTTCGCATCGATCTCGCTACGACGTTCGGCCAGCTCGGGCGCCAGCGATCTAGCCGCGGCCAGGAGTGAGGTCGCCGAAATCGTCTCTGTGCTCACAGCTTATTCCTATCCACGAGAAGGTTCGAGCTGGTTCTGCGCGAGCAAGGCAATGGCCGACGTTGTCTGCTCCGGTCCCAGCGCCGAGTAGCCGCCGTCCACCGCCCATTCCGCGCCCGTCACGAAGCTCGCCTTCGACGAACAGAGAAATGCGACCACCTCGCCGACTTCGCGGGCGTCGCCGGCCCGTCCGAGCATATGGAACCGCGCTGCGACCGCGTCGGTGTGCGCCCTGTCCCCACCGGTGATCTCGTTCATCACCCGTGACCACGTCCACCCGGGTGACACACTGTTCACCCGGATCCCGTCCGGCGCATATGCCAGTGCCAGACTTCGGGTGAGCTGCAATAATCCCGCCTTGCTCACCGGATACTGCAGTCGTCCGGACTGGGCAATTCGGCCGCTGCTCGACGTGAAGTTCACGATGGCGCCGCCACCTCGTAGATGGGGACGTGCCGCTGCGCATACCTGGGCGGTACCGACCACGTTGGTATTCAGAACATCAAGCCATTGGGCTCGGACATCTCCGGGCGGTTCGTCGTCGCCGTAGACGCACGCGATATTTACCAATGCATCGATTCGGCCGTTCTTGTCGAGCGCCGCGTCCACGAACTGCTTGATGGATGCGTCGTTGCGTATGTCGACCGCAACGAACACGGCCCCGACCTCGTCAGCCGCACGACGTCCGCCGGCTTCCTCGATGTCGCCCAGTACGATTTCTGCGGAGTAGTTCGAGAATGTCTTCGCAACCTCGGTACCGATAATCGTCGCGGCCCCGGTTATGAGAACAGTTTTGCCTTCGAACAAGACCGGCTCCCCTCAACTCGGCCGTCCGCGGGTTCGAGCCTGGGCTGGGAGTAGCACCCCACGAACCCGTCGCGCCGCACTCGAATAACAGTGCGCGTCTCGCGGGGTCGCCTGGCAGTCGCTTGAACGGGCGACGGCCGGGTAGCCCGTCCACGTCGTGGCTCACAACGAGGAGGGACCTGCTGATCCGGGGCGGACCTGGCTTGTCGAGAGGATCGTCGGTTACCGGTATGCCCTCGACGCCCATCGGGTCATCCGAGGCCGTGGTAGCCCAGGTTCACCGCCAGGGCGGCCACCGCCGTGGAGAAGAACACGGCCCATCCGACGAGTTTGCCGGAGCCGACCCGCAGGTGGGCGATAAGCGCGCCGACGAAATACAGCACCAGGCCGGCGGCCGCGAGAGTGCCCAGCAGCGGGACCGCGAACCCGGCCAGCAGTCCCAGGGAGCCCGCCGCCAGCAGAGTGCCCAACATCGGCACCCATGACCGCGGGAGGCGCTTCATGTCCGCCTGGGCCTTGGGATAGTCGTGGCCGATCAGGTAGGTGACGGCGGCGATGCCGGTGAAGGCCGAGGCGAGGATGGTGACCGTGACGTAGGCGGCGAGCACGAGCTTTCCTTCCGTGGGGCAGTGCCTGGTTGTGTGTTTCGAGGACGACGGAGCCCCGCGGGATGTGACATGCGATGGCCCGCGTCACACCAACGAGCGGTCCGAGGTAGCTCGCCGTGGGAGGGCGCGTGCCGCGCGGTAGACCACGGCTCGCCCGCGAGATATGCTGATAGCTATCCGATAGCTATCGAGATCTTTGTCGGAGTGGTCATGCCTTCGGAACCAACGCGCGCGATTTACGTGCGCATGTCTGACCGGCTCGCCCGCAAGCTCGACAAGGCGGCCGAACGCCTGGGCCTGAGCAAGCGGGATGTGCTGGCCGCGCTGGTGAACGACCACCTGGACGTGGAGGGAGACAGCCTGGTCGTCGGCCTGCGCCGCGCCGCCCCGGCCACCGAACCCGGGCCGGCCGGCGAGGTGCTGACCCTCGAGGATGCCGCCGAGCTGCTACGGGTGCAGACAAGCGATGTGCTGGCGCTGATCGAAGCCGGCGAGCTGCCCGCTCGCCGCCTCGGACAGCAGTGGCGGCTGTCCCGAACCGCTGTCCTGGCCTGGCTACGTGGAGACGACCGGCTCACCAGCGGGTGAGCGGCGAAGGGGAGATCGCAATGATCCTGGTAACCGGTGCGACCGGAAACGTGGGCCGCGAATTGGTGCCGCAACTGCTGGCCGCGGGCCAGGCCGTCCGGGTGCTCACCCGCGACCCGGCCAAGGCCGCGCACCTTGGAGACAACGTGCAGAAGGTCTCCGGCGACCTGGACAAGCCCGAAACCCTGACCAGTGCGCTGGACGGCACGCGGGCGGTCTACCTGGTCTCGCGAGCGGACCAGACCGCCGACGTGGTGACCGCTGCCAAGCGGGTGGGGGTGCGGCATATCGTGCGGCAATCGACGCTGGAAGCAGGCTTTGATTCCCCACTCGGGCCCGGCCGCTGGCACCGGGAGGCGGAACTGGTTATCGAACGTTCCGGCCTGGCCTGGACCCACCTGCGGCCGACCATGATGATGGTCAACACCAGCGCCTGGTGGGCCCCAACGATCCGCACCAGCCAGACGGTCCGCTTCCCCGGTGGCGACGGGCGCATCTCGCCTGTTGACGCACACGACATCGCCGCCACCGCCGGTGCCGTCCTGACCCAGCCTGGCCACGAAGGTCACGCCTACGACGTGACCGGACCCCAGCTGCTGACCATCGGCGAGATGGTCGCGATCGTGTCCCGCGTACTCGGCCAGCAAATCCGATACATCGACGTCCCCGAGGCGGAAGCGGGTGAATGGATGGCCAGGTCGGGCGCCCCGCCCGCCATGGTGAGCGCGCTGATGGAAACGCTGGCCGGCATACGCGCCAACAGGTTCGCCTACGTCGCGGACACCGTGGCCCGTCTCACCGGCAGCTCCGGGCGCACCTACGAAACGTGGTGCCAGGAGCACGCGGATGCCTTCCGACCGCCGGCCGACCCAATGCCATAGCCGCAAAATCGGCCGCGGCCGACGCCGTCGAGCGGGCCGGGGATCAGGCGGTGGTACCGCACCCGCCGCGAGGAGCACGTGGACAATCATCATGTTCCTCGCAGGAGAGCAAAGAAATTCGAGCGGGTAGATTGACACCTCTTCGACGGTGGCGTAACTTTTCGGCCCTGCGACAACGTTGTCGCTCCGGGTGGCTGGGGACTTAGGCTGCTCCCCGGCGAGGGAGAGGAGCTGGCGATGCGAAGGACTCAGCTGTCCCCGTTCTCGCGACGCCGGGTAGTTGTCGGACTGGTTGCCGCAGCCCTTCTTGGCGCTGCGGCATCCTTCAGCGGGGCACCAGCGGCGGCCGCGCCCGGCCCGAACCCTGCCCCGCAACCCAGCTCCGGCGGTCTGACGAGGCCCGGCAGCGCCAGGACGGTTCCCCCAGCGGCCTGCACCAAGGGACCGAACGCGCGTCCCGTCCACTGCCCGGACCCGGTGCCCGCGTCGAAAGTGCCGGCGGGTGCGAAGAACCAGGCTCTGGTTACCCAGCCGGTCACTGATCCGGCGCCACTCGTGGACACCCGCACCTGGAGCACCGGGGGTGGGAACACGTTCCCCGGCGCGGACGTGCCGTTCGGGATGGTGCAGTGGAGCCCGGACACGATGCCCAGCCGCAGCGCCGGCGGCGGGTACAGCTACGGCGACACGTCGATCACCGGGTACTCGCTGACCCATATCAGCGGCCCGGGCTGCGGGGCGGCGGAAGACGTCCCGATGCTGCCGAGGACGGGTCCGCTGCCCGGCGGCGACCCGAACAACCTCACAACCATGTTCACCAACAACGGTGAGATCGCGCAGGCCGGCTACTACTCGGCGCAGAGCAACCAGCCGGACACGGTCACGTCGGAATTCACCGCGACTCCGCACAGCGCGATGGGCCGGTTCACCTACCCGGCAACCGCCCAGGCCGGGTTCCTGATCAAGCTGCACGACAGCCAGAACGGCGAGTTCGCGCCGAGCACCGCGCAGATCCTGAACAACCACGAGGTGAGCGGCTCGCAGACGAGCGGCCACTTCTGCGGCGAGGCTGTCAACGACGGCCAGCGCCAGGAGTACACCGTCCACTTCGACATCACCTTCGACCAGCCCGCCGTTTCTTCGAAGATCATCAACGGCTCGAACGGCACGCCGACCGCGCTCTACCTGACCTTCGACACCACCGGCAACAGGGTCGTCCAGGCCAAGGTCGGCATCTCGTACGTCAGCGACGACAACGCCCGGTTGAACTGGCAGACCGACAACCCGGGCTGGGACTTCACCGGCACCAAGAGCGCCGCTCAGGACGCGTGGAACAAGGTGCTCGGGCGGATCCAGGTGTCCGGCGGCAGCTTCGCCCAGACCCAACAGTTCTACAGCAACCTGTACAAGGCGTTCATCCAGCCCAACATCACCAGTGACGTCAACGGTCAGTACGTCGGCGCGGACATCAAGGTGCACACGATTGGCGCCGCGCAGCACGACCAGTACGGCATCTTCTCCGGATGGGACACCTACCACTCCCTGTCGCAGCTGCAGGCGACGCTGGACCCGGCTGCCGCGAGCGACCAGGCGCAGTCGTTGCTGAACTACTACAGCCAGGACAAGATCCTCCAGCAGTGGGGCTACCTGCACCTGAACAACTACGTGATGGTGGGCGACCCGGCACAGTCGATCATCGCCGACTACTACGCGTTCGGCGCGCGGGGCTTCGACACCGCCGAGGCGCTCAAGGACATGCTGGCCCAGGCCACCGCAGTCAACGACGTGCGGCCCGGCGAGGCGCTGGAAGAGAAGTACGGCTACCTGCCCGAGGACGGCGCGTACGGCTGCTGCAACCCGCACGGATACGTGCCGACGCTGCTGGAATACAACAGCCAGGACCTCGCCCTGTCGTTGTTCGCCCGCGCACTTGGCGACGGCAAGGACGCGGACATGCTCCAGGCGCGAGCCAACAACTGGCAAAACGTCTTCAACCTGTCCAACAACCTGCTGAACGGGCGCAACGAGGACGGCTCATTCGTTCCTGGGGTCACGGCGACGAGCACGACACGCTACGTGGAGGGAACGGCCTACGAGTACCTGTGGAACGTCCCGAACAACTATGCGGCGCTGTTCTCGCTGCTCGGCGGTAAGTCGAAAGTCGTCCCGGCACTGCGCGAGTACCTGTCCCAGCCGAACGGCTTCGGGATGCACGCCTACCTGACCAACGAGTTCGGATTCGGCG
>WNGE01000841.1_pt1 | contig 40209 bp, 40 predicted proteins | sample 5400651 | NCBI WGS metagenome assembly WNGE01 (sample SAMN13153370, study PRJNA577476) | soil metagenome | isolation source: 60 cm soil or saprolite under grassland replicate 2 | place: USA:California | collected 2016-06-15 | reverse complement strand
TTTTGTGAGCAAAAGCCAGGTGCTTCCCTTTTTCGGGGTCAGATGGCCCCCAAATTTGATTATCAGTGACGTAGGCAAAGGAATCTCTGGCCCCGATTCTGATTCGAAATTGGCCCCCAATATCATTGACAAATACAGCTCTTCAAACAGACGCAATTGTGTCTCTTCATTCACCTGGATACACAGGACTGGTTTGTTGCTCATGTGTTCTCCCAGAAGAACAGGGCAAGACGAGAGTCAAGCCCTCTCAGACAGCTGAGATAACGAGGAAGTGAACTCTTCATTTCCCGTCGCTCCCAGATGGAGAAGTTATCGAGCTTCCGTAGAGATATTCTATCATGCCAAAGAAAGCAGCCCTTCTTTCCTTGTTGACACACTTGCACGTCATACTCTATACTCAGGTCAGATGGTGTGTGGTGCGCTCCGGCGCACAGTGCTCCGGCTTCACCGATCTCTGAGGAGGGGAGGTTGGGTTCCCGGGCACGTTTCAACGGACTTGGCCCTGGGCAGCACCCTATGTGATGGGGAGACCTAGCCAGGGAATTGGCCCGCTTGGGTCAGAGAACAAGAGCAAACCGATGAACGAGAGTGGGAAGGAGTTTACGACGCCGATGCGCTATGTGCAGGAGGGCGAAACGCTGAGGCTTCGGGTGGTGAGGTCTCCCTGGTGGAAGAATCTGGTTGGGGAGGCCACGGTGCATGTCCTGCTGCGTGGGGAAATGCGCACCGGCACAGCAGAGGTACTCCCTGAAGAAGATGGAGAGGTCGTGGTCAAGGTCCATCTGATCTGACAAGGTAAACGGCTGCTTTGCGTACATACGCAAAGCAGCCAGATTCACCAAGCACCTGGGCTACTTGAAAGGAGCCATCCGTATGGCAGAGAACACCGAAGCGAACATTCCTACACTCCCTGATATGAAACTTGAGCTGGTGCCGGTCCCAGTGTCTGATGTGGACCGTGCCAAGGCTTTCTATGAAAAGGCCGGCTTTCAATTAAATGTTGATACGCGGCCGACCGACACGATGAGGGTTGTCCAATTCACGCCGCCCGGGTCGGCTTGTAGCTTTGTCTTTGGAACCGGTATGAGCGAAATTACTGCTATGAAGCCTGGATCGGTAAAGGGACTGCACCTGGTAGTCGCGGATATAAACACAGCTCGTGAGGCACTCGTGAAACGTGGAGTGGAAGTCGGCGAGATCACAGATTTCAAAAGTGTAAAGTACGCCGGTTTCAGCGACCCCGATGGCAATTCGTGGCTGTTGCAAGAATTCCTGTCCGAGCTTAGACAGCCTGGGCAGAGCTTCTATGAGGAGAAGTAATTATGTTTAAACCAAAAACAGCGTTTAGTGGGTTTTCGGTGAACGACCTGGCAAAAGCCAAAGCATTTTATACTCAGACTCTGGGGTTACAAGTGGTCGAAGAGGGCGTTGGGCTACGGCTTCATTTGCCTGGTGGCGGCACAGCATTTGTGTATCCAAAAGACGACCACCAGCCAGCCACGTTCACTCTGCTGGACTTTGTTGTTGATGACATTGATGAAGCGGTAGATGAACTGAAAAGCCGAGGCGTCAGCTTTGAACGCTATGAAGGTATGTCGCAAGACGAGAAGGGCATCATACGCGGCATTTCTCAAAATATGGGGCCTGATATAGCCTGGTTTAAAGATCCAGCAGGGAATTTTCTAGCAGTGTTACAGATGGGATAAACCAACGTCTAAATTGCCGGCCCTAACCGCGAAATCTACCTGTATTGTACTCAACCAGTACACCAGGATGATGATTCGTATGTGACGGAGATCCAATTCCCCGTCGAGAAAAGAGAACTAGAGAACTACTGAACAGAGATGAGTTCAGCAGAGTTTCCAGGAAGCCGATAAGGCTTCCTGGAAACTCTGCTGAATAGGGTGTAAACGCTCACGATGAACAAAGGAGAAGTGTTATGAACCAAGTCGTATCTAAAGACGGCACGGTCATTGCATTCGATCTGTCAGGCAAGGGACCAGCGGTCATCCTGGTGACTGGCGCACTGACCACACGTGCCGACTGGTCCCACCTGGCAGCATGCCTTGCGCCGCACTTCAGCGTGTTCGCCTACGACCGGCGTGGCCGAGGAGAAAGTGGGGACACCGCGCCCTATGCCGTCGAGCGCGAGGTCGAAGATCTCGATGCCCTGCTCACCGAGGCTGGGGGGTCAGCGTTCGTCTTTGGGCATTCCTCAGGGGCCGCGCTTGCGCTTGAAGCGGCCGCACAGCTCGGCGAGAAAGTCACGAAGCTTGCCATGTATGAGGCCCCGTACAATGATGAGAGGGAGGCGAAGCTTGCATGGAGAGCCTACCTCCAACAACTGACTGAAGCTTTAGCAGCCGATCGCCGAGGCGATGCCGTGGCGCTGTTTATGCAGTATGTTGGGATGCCGGCCGAGCAGATTAAAGCTATGCGTCAGGCCCCGACATGGCCACAGCTTGAGGCGATCGCGCCGACGCTTGCCTATGACCACACCGCCATCCTGGGCAAAGATAGTTCGGTGCCCATCGAACGAGCGGCGCACGTCCTGGTGCCGACCCTGGTCATGAACGGTGATGCGAGCTATCCTTTTATGTATGAGACGGCTCGAGCGCTGAGCAAAGCGATACCTCATGCGCAGCTGCGTACCCTGGAAGGTCAGACGCATGATGTCGCCCCAGAGGTCCTTGCTCCCGTGTTGGTGGAGTTTTTCAAAGGCTGAGACGACACCGATCCGAGAATCCCATCGCATCCATCACCAGCAGAAAGCCAGTGCCGCGGGCCAGACTTCGCGTGAGCAGACCGCTTGCAACATGACAGAGAAGGGAGGGAACTGATGCCCGAAGAGCGTAAACTGGTCAGCATTCTCTTCGCTGACGTCACCGGCTCGACCGCTCTGGGTGATGGACTGGACCCCGAAGACGTTCGTGCACTGATGAGTCGTTACTACGACCACGCGCGCCGCATCATCCCCGCCTATGGCGGCACGCTCGAAAAGTTCATCGGCGATGCCGTCATGGCGATCTTCGGCTTCTCCCAGTCACACGGTGATGATGCCGAGCGGGCGCTTGCCGCCGCTCTCGCGCTGCGCGAGGCCATTGGCACTGACCCGGTGCTCCGTGACCGCTTTCGCCTGCGCATCGGCGTAAATACCGGCGAGGTGGTCGCCACCAGCAACCCTGAACGCCTCGATTTCTTGATCAGCGGCGACGCAGTGAACGTGGCGGCACGGCTCCAGCAGGGGGCGCGGCCCGGCGAGATCCTGGCGCACGAGCGCACGCGTTTCGCCGCTCGCACAGCCTTCCTCTTCGAGGAAGCTCGCGACCTGCGAGCTCGTGGCAAGCCACAGCCCTTACGCATCTTCCCCCTCAAAGGCGTGCGAGCGATTCGGCAGGTGGAGCAGACGCCGTTTGTGGGTCGCAAACAGGATCTCTTGCAACTGCAAGTGTTAGAGGCGCGCACCCTGGAGGAGCAGCGCCCGCAACTGGTCACCATCGTCGCTCCGGCAGGCACCGGCAAGACACGTCTGGTGGAAGAGTTTCTCAAGCGTCTTGCTCCCAAGGAGGGCTTCCAGGTAGCCTTCGCGCGCTGCTTGCCCTACGGCCAGAGCCTCACCTACTGGCCACTGCGGGGCCTCTTGAGTGACCTTCTCGGCAGCGAACCCGATCATGTGCGTCTGAGCGCCGTCTTCACGCGAGCTGGCTACCAGGCGGAGGATGTGGTGCGCCTCTCTGAGCAGATTCTCGCGACGCTGGGTATCGAGGCCGACGGCTCGGCTGAGCGGAGCATCGACCGCGAGAGCCTGTTCGCTACCTGGCGCTTGCTGATCGAAGCCCTGGCGCAGCAGGCCCCGCGCGTTATTGTCTTTGAGGATCTGCACTGGGCCAGCGAGAGCCTGCTGGACCTGGTGGAGCATGTCATGCACCTGCGCACCCATGCCGCCCTGCTGCTGCTCGCCCTCAGTCGGCCCGAACTGCTGGATCGGCGTCCCAGGTGGGGAGGAGGCAGAACGAACTTCACCGCGCTGGCCTTGCAACCGCTAAGCGAGGCCCAGACACACGAACTGATCAGCCACATACCGCTCGAACTGCCGGAAAGCGTACGTCAGCACCTGGTGGAGCGGTCGGGAGGCAATCCCTTCTTCGCCCTTGAACTGATCCGAGGCTTTGCCGAACTGGGACGCTCGGAAGAAGGGGCCAGGCAGGCGAGCCTGCCAGATACGGTGCATGCAGCGGTACTGGCGCGCATCGATCTGCTGACCCAAGAGCAGCGCGAGATTCTTCAAGTCGCCTCTGTCGCCGGCCGGGCTTTCAGCGCCGAGTTGCTGGGCGCCTTCGTGGAAGAGGAGCGAGCGCAGAGACTGGCGGAGGTGCTGGATGACCTGCTGGCCCGTGAGATGCTGGTGAGGCTGGTGGGGGAGACCTACGCCTTCCACCACCTCCTCATTCGCGATGTGGCGTATGGCACCCTCTCGCGTGTCGAGCGTATCCGCTTGCACAGCCAGCTCGCGAGTTGGCTTGTGGCGAGGGAGGCTTCCCACCCGGACGAGCAGGTGGAGTTGATCGCCTACCACTATCGCGAGGCCCTGCGCCTCGCACGCCAGTCCGCCGTCCCGCTGGTGCTTCCCTTCAAGACCGAGGAGGCGGCGCTCATCTTCGAGCGTGCCGCCCTCGTGTCCGGGCGCTCCGGCTCTTACGCTGAAGCCAACAGCAACTTCCTGCTGGCGCTTGAGCTTGCCCCCCCATCCGAGCATGCCCGTCTCTCCGAAGAACGCGGCGATAGCGTGATGTGGGGCAGCACCCCCTACGAAGCCTATAGTAAAGCCTTGGAGTACTGGCGCGCCGCGGGGGAGAGCGACCCCACACAGGGCTGCCGCCTGATCCGCAAAGTGCTCTTCTCCGCCACGCGCACCGCCAGTAGAACTCTTCATATGCAAGCATCCGAAATGGCGGCATTGCGGGCTGAAGGGCTGCGTCTCGCGGAACATGCGGGCGCAACAGGTGAACACTGGCGCATCCAGGTGAGCGAATGCTTCGATCCCAAATTCTGGTCGTATTCTCAGCGGAAACCCCTTCAAGCGGCGTTTCCTCGTCTCAGAGAGAGCGCTTTAGAAGCCGCGGCTTACTTTGAGCAGCACCAGGATTGGGCTGCAATGCATGAGGCCCTGGATGGCGCTGCTCAGAGTACCATTTACATGAGACAGTGGCAGGAGGGGCTGAAACTGATCCAGCGTCGTCTCACGCTTCCTGATCTGTCCCCTGATGAATGGGCAGATCTAGTCCTCTGGCTCGCTGAGGCTCATTTCTGGGAAAGCGACTATACAAGGTGTATCAGCGGCCTTCAAGATGCTCTCGAGAGCCTCAGACCAGGCCATTCCATTGCTCACATGGGTGCCATCGTGAGCTGGCTTGCTTTCACCTATTTTCTCGTTGGGCGCTGGGACGAGGCCATGGGGCTGCTCCCACGCCTTCAGGAGATCGCTGACCTGGTCCACTACGACCAAAGTGCCTCCGCTCGCCTGCTTAAAGGCTATCACGCGGCGCTCTGGATCGCGTTAGCGCGTGAAGAGCAGCCCCTGATTGACGCTCTGGCGGCTTTTGTGCAAACATACGCCCCTCTGCTGGACACAACCTTGCAGGGATATATTGAGGTTCTGTTGGCGGATGAACTGGAGAACATTCCGTTGCATCTAGAAGCGGAAGCGAAGCATGATACCGTGCTCATCATGCTCTGCCTTTTCTTCAATGAGCGGGGCAAATCCCTCTTTCACGACCTCTTGCAAGCCATCAGTGATGCGGACTTACCGAAGTCGGCACTAGGAGATCTCGCCGAGATCTCCCTGGCCCTCACCCAGAACGACAACGCCCGACTCGCGCGGGCCATCGAGGCCGCCGAGGCGCACCAGCTGGTGCCCCATGCCGCACGGATGCGCATTGTTCTCGCCCAGTGCATGGGCGATCCCGCACCGCTGCAACTTGCGCGGCCGGTGCTCGAACGCCTGGGCGACCGCCAGTTCTTGCGGCGACTGGAAGAGGTCGAGAAGTCGCTGCGCCCCCCATAGAGGGTGGGAAGAGCAGCGGCAAGTGACTGTCGCGAAGCCCAGTGATGACGGACTCTCCAGAGGACACAGATTTTTGCACGAGGACTCTCCAGGCCATGTGATTGGTCATGATCTTAGTCCTACCTCCCTCTTACTGACTTGGGACTAATGGCATGAAAGCAAATACGATGATGAACAATGTACGATTCTTTCCGGATATATCCCTGGAGCTATTGGCAAGGTAGTTGAACTTCATGGCACCTACTATGCTCAACAGTGGGGGTTTGGGCTGTTTTTCGAGGCGAAAGTCGCAACAAGTTTATCTTTCTACTTTTGCAGGCCTTGATTCGGCACGTCATTTGTATGAGAAATGCGGATTTAAGCTTCTCGAGGAGAATGAGGGTAATACCTGGGGTGTACGTGTGAGAGAGCAGGTGTTTGAATGGGTCAGGTGATATACTGAATTGCCTTAATACAAACATAGCCATGATATATTGGAATAAGTATGTCATGGAAAAATTTAAAGCAGCACCAAAAGGAAAGGTAAACGCTATGGCATTGGAACGCACGCCAACAATGAGTGTTGAGCAGTACTTCGAACTCGAAGAGAACAGTCCTGATACACGTTACGAATATCTTGATGGTTATGTGTACATGATGTCGGGTGGAAGTGCCAATTACGCTGCAATTAGTGGAAATATCTATGCTATTTTGAGGAGTTTACTCCGTGGAAGCCAATGCCGCGTATATAACTCTGATATGAAGGTACGTGTCTCTGAGCAACAATATTTCCATCCCGATGTGACTGTTAGTTGTGATCCTAATGATCGTGGTACGGCTGCTGTCATCCGATCTCCACGTCTTGTAGTTGAAGTACTCTCTCCAAGCACAGAGGCTCGAGACAGAGGAAGAAAACTTCAGTGTTACCCTGCATGCCCAACTATCGAAGCGTACCTCATGGTAGATGCCAGATCCATGAGGATAGAGATTTACCGCAAAGAGCAAAAAAAGTGGATCTATGAAGCTTTTGAAGCAGATGATGAGGTTGAGTTAACTACGCTTAATGTACACTTCTCTCTCGAGGATGCATATGAAGATGTGATTTTTGAAAAAGAAGAAAACGACAAACATCCAGAGAAATAAGGAAGTATGATAATTTTCAAAAAGGAATCCGGATATAGGGAAACCCACCGAGGGCCAATGAATCGGCGGTGTGCGCGATAGATCGGCACCTACGGTTGGTGGGGTTATTGTAAGCCATAATAATGTCAGCATCTCATAATTCACTCGATCACCACATTCACTATTCAACTACGATAAAAAGCTGAACATAAGATGGAGGGCTTTCTTGACTGCGATTCCCTTTTTAATAAAGGACTGATCACTTGTGCTCGACTTGTCGATTCAGCGACCAGCCAGCTTCAGGATCAAGACCCCAACCAATAATTTGCACCGGGGTAATCCGAATCATGGCCTCATCCACTGGATAATTTGCACCAAAGAGGGCGTTTCCTCCTGCAGGTAATGGATGCGCTCTCCCTCGTATCTCCACACCGCGTGGCTGCCAGGGTGGAAGGACATCATCAATCACCAGAGAGACATGTGGGTTTTCCAAGATATTGCGAAACTTCCTGGTCTGGCTGAGGTAGCGTCCGCCAATGTCGATCACATCGAGTTCGGCATTGTAGCGGAAACCCACAGGGGCGACCTGCGGTGTGCAGTCTGGCCGAACGGTTGCTAAACGACCCAGACGTTGGCTGAGCAGATACTCAATTTCCTTGTCAGTAAAGACACTCATCGTCAGTTCATCCTTTCATCGGCAATATGCAGGACAATGCGACCCCGCCCATGCCCTGTCTCACTCAGCATCTGGGCCTGTGCCGCCTCCTGTAAGGGAAAGACTTGGCCTACTTGAGGAAGTAGCAGGCCAGACTCGATCAACCCGGAAATCTCCTGGAGCGGCTCAGTCGAAATGCGTGGCGGGATCCGTTGATCCAGGACAGTGCTGGCCGTGCGTACTCCGTGCTGCGCCGCCATGTCCTCTGCTGGAGGATGGCCGATCGCGACGAGCATGCCGCCCGATTTGATCAGCGACCAGGACCGATCCTGCGTCTGGCCGCCAATGGGATCCACGACGACATCCACATCATGGGCCACCTGCTCAAAGGGGGTCGTGTTGTAATCGATCACGATCTCAGCTCCGAGCGCACGAACAAACTCCAGGTTAGTGAAGGACGCAGTACCGATCACGTGAGCGCCTTTCCAGCGTGCAAGCTGGACCGCGTAGTTGCCCACGCCGCCCGCCGCGCCATGGACGAGGACCTGTTGACCGGCTTGCAGATCGGCCAGGCTGAACAGGGCTATCCAGGCCGTGCGTGCGCCGACCGGGACTGAGGCCGCCTGGTCAAAGCTGATGTTGTGAGGCTTGTGTGCCAGTGAGTCGGCGGGGACTACGGCATAGTCGGCGTAGGCTCCCTTCGCCCCTCGTCCATAGACGGCCTGACCGATCTCGAAGGCCGTGACGCCCGGACCGAGCGCTTCGACGGTTCCCGCAAGCTCACTTCCCGGCGTGAAAGGCAAGGGAACGGGCCTGACATCTTTGAAGAACCCCTTGCGGATCTTCCAATCAATGGGGTTGACACCCGCCGCATAGACGCGGACGAGCACCTCGCCGGCCTGGGGTTCAGGGCGTGGTACGTGCTCCATGACCAATTGTTCAGGGCCGCCGTAGGCATAAAAATGGACTGCGCGCATGGTGTTATCTGGCATGGTTCCTCCGTATCTTAAGCAGCTCCGATAAGTCTAAGGTTCAGCGTGGTTGATGATCGCTTCCTGCTTAGCCAGCTAACTCAGTTTGCGAAAAAAAGGAGGCAGCGATCTGTTGGTATCAGCCTAACCCTGGTGTTCGATCACTTATGGATTGCGGGTCAAATTCTCGTGAACTTGCAGGAGCAAGCGGCGCAGCACAATTCGTTCCTCCACGCTCAATCCCCCGGTAATGCACTGCTCTATGTCGGTCCAGATGTCACGCACGGCGCGCTGGCTCCTGTGTCCCTGCTCTGTCAGGTACACCCGTGAGATACGGCTGTCTTCAGAATCAGGGCGGCGCTCTACCAGGCCCGCCTTTTCCATGCGATCGAGCATTTTAGACACAGTAGGTGGTTGCACGCACATGCGCTCCACCAACTGCGATTGCGTCAACCCATCCTGCCGCCAAAGCTGCCACAAAAACATTTCCTGTCCAGCATATAACCCGATTTCGGTCAACGCCTCACTCATCTTCCCGCGCTGCGCTCGACAAATCATGCTGAGCAAGAAATTGATACCCTCGTATTCTGGTTTGTAGTCCACATTGATCTCCAGGTTAGCCGACTAACTAAACTATATACGCCTTGAGGCTTGTTTGTCAAGCTTTTGGGAGAGGTAATCTGGGGCTGTTGCAAAATCCTTTTCCCCGCCCCACCCCCAAAAGGAGGAGAAAAAGTGGGAATCTGCTGTTGCATCCCCCGGATGCGCAGGCCCCACGCCCCGGCAAAGGGCTGTCGCCCTCTGTACTCCTGCTCGTAGCTTGACTTTGAACAGCCCTGAGAGGTAATCCAGGGCTACCCTGTTACTACATTGACTATTCGACCGGGTACGTAAATTACTTTGAGGACGTTTTGGTCGGCTGTGAAGCGTTGAACTTGCTCGGTTGCTAATGCCAGTCGTTTGATCTCATCTTCTGGAGTATCGCTTGCGATTACGATGTGGTCGCGCACACGTCCATTGACTTGCACGGGGATTGTGATTGTAACTGGGCGGATGGACTCAGGATCGAATATGGGCCAGGATGATATGTGAATTGATTTTTGGTTGCCGAGGTGATTCCAAAGCTCTTCTGTGATGTATGGGGCAAACGGCGCAAGCAGTTGCAGTAGTGTTTCGAGTTCCTTGCGTGTGATGTTTTGAGCGGCTTCGAGAGTGTTGAGATATTCCATCAATGCAGCAACGGCTGTGTTGTATTTAAGGGCTGCGATATGATCTGTGACACGCATTATTGTCAGGTGCTGAACAAGTTTTGCGTCTCCGATTGGGGTTTTGGTTGAGGCGTTTAGACCTCGCTGTATAGTGATCTGCCAGACCCGATTCAAGAAGCGTACGATACCGCCGATGCCGCGATCATTGAAATCGCCACCAGCTTCGTATGGCAGCATGAACATTAGATGCAGCCGGAATGCATCCGTACCGAAGCGATTGATATAGTCGTCGGGATTAACAACATTGCCCTTTGACTTGGAAATCTTAGCCCCATCTTTGGTAATGGTACCATTGGCACGGAAGCGCTTGAATGGCTCTGAGAAATCCAGGTAACCCAGGTCGTGGAGCGCCATGGTTATGAAGCGCGCGTACATGAGGTGCAAGACGCTGTGTTCTGCTCCACCAATATACATATCTATTGGGAGCCATTTGCGAGTGAGGCCGGGATCCCAGGGCTGAGTCTTATCATTGTTTGATGGGTAGCGCAGGAAATACCAGGCCGAGTCCAGGAAGTTATCGCTGACATCTGTCTCGCGGCGGGCAGGCTGTCCGCAGATGGGACAGGTGGTATTGACAAAGCTGTCGAGAGCTGCCAGCGGAGATACTCCGGTGCCTGTTGGCATCCACTCTTTTATATCGGGCAACAGTACCGGTAATTGATCTTCAGGTACTGGCACTGCGCCGTGGTCGGGACAGTAAATAATGGGGATAGGCGGTCCCCAATAGCGCTGCCTGCTGATCAGCCAATCACGCAGCCGGTATTTTATGCTGCGCTTTCCAAGTCCGTTTGCTTCAAACCATACACTGATGGCGGTGCGAGCCTGTTCGGTTGTCATTCCCGAATACTCACCAGAATCAATGAGTATTCCTGGTTGCACAAAAGCTCTGGTTTGATCTTTTACGTTAGAGAGTGGAGTGTCTGACTGTATGGGTTGTACGACGACGCGAACAGGCAGACCCATTTCCTGAGCGAATATCAGATCGGTCTCATCGTGAGCTGGGACGCCCATAACTGCACCAGCGCCATATTCCTCCAGCACAAAATCGGCGATCCAAATTGGGATATGTCCGCCTGTCAGAGGATGGATTGCATAGGCACCGGTGAAGATACCAGTTATGGCATGACTTTCACTTATGGACCTGGAACTGGTTGATGCCTGGTACGTGGTTACCGCTTCCTGATATGTAGCGTCTGTGATCAAAGGGACAAGTGGATGTTGAGGAGCCAAGGCAACAAAGGTCATGCCAAAGATGGTATCTGGCCGCGTTGTATACACCTGCACACTCTGTTCGGGATGTCTGTCAATCGCCATCTTGAACTCAAGGCCTTCGGAGCGTCCAATCCAATTCCGCTGGATCGTCTTCACTCGTTCAGACCAGTCCAACTGATCCATATTGTCCAGGAGACTTTGAGCATAGTTGGTTATTTTGAGGAACCATTGCTCAAGCCATCGTCGCTGTACTATGCTGCCGCAGCGCTCACAGTGTCCATTGATAACCTGCTCATCTGCCAATACTGTTTTATCTTTGGGACACCAGTTTACGGGCGCTGCTTTGCGTTCAGCAAGCCCTGCTTTAAATAGTTGCAAGAAAATCCATTGTGTCCAACGGTAGTAGTGTGGATCTGTTGTGTTTAGTTCGTGCGACCAGTCGAAGCGGTTCCCAATGCGCTTCAATTGCCTCTCGCGGAAACGTTCGGCATTCTGCGCTGTAAGAATACGCGGGTGGATGCCTTTTTTAATAGCGAAGTTTTCGCTGTGTATACCAAACGCATCGAGTCCTATCGGCTCAAATACATCAAATCCCTGCATCGCCATCCATCGACCGTGTACGTCTGAACCAACAAAGGCGTACATGTTCCCGACGTGCAGCCCTTCGGCTGAAGGGTAGGGAAACATCATCAGGTTATAGTAAGGTCTACGGGCGTTGCGGAGGTCAACCTGATAGAGTTTCTGTTCTTCCCACCTGGTGCGCCATTTTTTTTCGAAGGTAGCGAAGTCATATTTGGGAGGGCGTATTTGCTCAATGTGATGTTTTTGTGCTGAATGATCTGGTAGGTTAGTGTCTGACATAAAAATCTCCATATTCGAGTTCAGATGTACTTTCTACTTGTCGTCTAAGAAAAACAAGGTTGCTGAGCCAACGCCCCACCAGGGCGACCGCAAGGGTCCCCACCCCACATCCACACCGCACCCGCCCTTACAAAGATACGCAGTGGTACCACCATTGTTTGAGATTACTTCTTAATGTTTTACAGGTTAGCTTTTAAGAATGTCTCGATCCAGGGTATGATGCGTTCAGGGGCATCTTCTTGCAAAAAGTGACTTGCGTCTTCGATTTCGTGTGTTGTCGCGTGTGGGTATAGCTGCTGCCAGCGATGTAGGATCGAGGGCGGGATGACCGGGTCCTGCATTCCCCACACTAGTAATACTGGCTTTGTGTTGAATTGTGGCAAGCCATCTTCGATGCGTCTCATATCTGCATAGGATGTGTCGGTTTCCTGCATAGGAATATCGCGTGACCAACAGAGCATTGCCAGGCGAGATTCTGGTGTTGGGAAAGGAGCACGGTATGCTTCCAAGACGGCATTCGTGAGCTTCTCACTGTGGTAGGTTGTACCTATGAGTGCAGGTTCGAGATAGCCGTTCTTCCTCAGCACAAATGCTTCGCCTCGCTCAGAACGAATGATCTCCAACAGGTGGGGAAATGCGCCTCCAGGCCACGGCGCGAATGCCCATGTGTTCATCAAAACCAGGCGTTTGATTCGCTCTGGATGGCGCGTGGCAAAGCCGAGTCCTACAGGTCCACCCCAATCGTGCAGAATGAGGGTAATGTTGTATAGATTGAGGTGCAAGAGGAGCGCTTCGAGGTTGGCGCAATGTTGCTCAAGCCGGTACAGTGAGCGTTCCTGGGGGATAGAAGATTTCCCCATGCCCAGATGATCTGGAACGATACAACGATGATATTGTGAGAGAGGTGGGACAAAGGTGCGATAGAGGAACCCCCAGGTCGGATCGCCATGAACCATGACTATGGGTTCGCCGCTACCTTCATCTACGTAGTGTATATCAATGCCATAATGAGAGTAATAGTGCGGAGTAAAGGGGTATTGCCCATTAAAGGTTTCATCTCTGATAGTAAGCATGGCATGTTTCCAAATGGCATTGCGATTTTAACAATATCAGAGATAATTATACACCTTTTGGCCTCTTGACAAAAGCGCATTTTCTTGTTAAAATAACAGTGTTATCTAAAGGAGTGGTGTTATGAAGAAAAGCTCAACGAGTACACAAGCTGAACGCCTGCGCCAGGCGATTCGCCATCGGCAGGCACATGAGAAACAGGCACTGCGCCAGGCCATCCTGACAGCAGCAGGCGAACTGTTCCTGGAGCAGGGCTATGAGCGCTTCTCGTTGCGCAAGGTGGCCGAGCGCATTGGCTACTCGCCGACGACTATATATCTCTACTTTCACAACAAAGACGACCTGCTGTTCACAGTGGTCGATGAGGGGTTTGTACGTTTTGGCCAACAACTGGCGGCTGCAGCTGAAAGTGAGGAGGATCCCTGGGAGCGGATCATCGCCCTCGGTCGGGCCTATATAACCTTTGCTTTGCAGAACCCAGTGTACTATCAACTCATGTTTCTGCAGCGGACGGATTTCTTGACACAAAGGGCAGTGGGTGAGAGCCAGCCGCGCATTGCGAGCTTTCGGATGTTGCAGCAGGCGGTGCAACAGGCTATCGATGCCGGAGTCCTGCGACCAGGTGATGTTGAGAGCTATAGCGATGTCCTCTGGGCGCTTGTGCATGGGATAGCCTCCCTGGCATTGAGCATGCCCACGTTTGACGCTTCCCGTCTACAGCGGACCATGGAGACCGCGTGGCAGATGGAGTGCCAGGGCTTACGGCAGCCCTGATGTTCTTTTTTTGCGTTTAACTTAACACTGTTATTCTAATTGTACAGGTTTACTTCCCATACTGGAAGGAGAAAGAAACTCATGGACCCTGTCCGACTATTCTCGATCATCTCGTGGATTGCTTTGCCAACGGTCATGTTTGGCGGCTATTCGCTGTTGGGGTTACTGGCTCGTGACAACACCTGGCTCACCCCTTTTCGAACAACCTACTTCCGTGCCGGTCACGCCCATGCAGGGGTGTTGCTGGTACTTTCTTTGGTGTACTATTCTTACCTGGCTCAGACAACTTTCTCTGAGGGTCTGAAGCTGGTAGCCTGTATCGTGCTTCTGATTGGGATTCTGGCGCAATCAGGAGGGTTCTTCTTGCATATGCTTGCTGGAAAGCCTGGAAAGCTCTCCACAGGAAACATCGTCACCATAATTGGCGCGCTGTTGCTGGCCTTCGCAGTCTTGCTGCTCGCTTATGGCCTTATTGTTCGTAGCTAAATTGAGAGAAGAAGATGAACAGGACCCTCTGTACTCCCGTTAAGTCAAGATACGCGCATCGCCTGCTGTGGTGAGAGCCAGAATGGGGGTAGATAGGCTGGGATGTTTGAGAATGGCAATACTTCCGGCTTAAGCCGAATACCAAGAACATCATGCATGAAAGCTCGGCGCTTCTGGATGCGCAGCCAGGCATCCGGGTACTTCTGCTCAAACGCCTGGCGCAATGCCTCGTCAGCCAGAGCGATACCATCTTCAATGTTGGTTGTGTAATAAGGGGTGCTTGTCGCTGGGATGACATCGACTTGCAGCGCCATGCCGGAACGGAGGTGTTGGGTAGAGTTGCGATAAATGGGCGAGCTAACCCATTCGTCCAGATGTATCAGGTGTCCGGGATTGAGACTGACACCAAAGAATGGATCGCTAAGGTGGCGGTCTATAATATCAAACAACTCACCACCTGGGATGCCGATCCCGATGTGTTCATACCACTCAACTACAGCACGGAAGTAGGGCGCGACCAGCTTATCAACGTAATCTCGGATGTGAGAAGCAAGCATCGCCTCGTTCTCAACCAGGAAACCTCCACGCGCGTTATTGCTGCCCCAATAGCCTAACGCCGCGAATACCGGATCTCCTATCTGCATCACTCGACTAGATGGACTGGCCAGACCCAGGGCTGTTCTCTCACCGCTGAACAGAACCGGATGGTAGCATAATGGAAGGCCTATAGGGGCCAGTAACCTGAATGCCTCAAACTCGCTCATGCCAGGCTGAATGTTGAATAGCATTTCGCGCAGACCCTGCGAACCATAGGTAGCTGCGAATTCAAAGGAGGCGAGTTGATCGACATCATTGACCACTCGTAGTCCGTGTTCTGGCTCCATGAAGATCTGTCCTGCGTTATGCACTTCGCAGCCCATTGCTCGTAGAGTGTCGACAAGGTACGCTGGGACTTCTAGCCAGGAATCGGGCGTCGGGGTTTCGATGGGGATAAAATACTTCCAGCCAGCAATACCGACACGTTTGCCTTCTGCGGTACCTACGCCTGCATCACGCAGAATCCTGGTCAGCGGTGCGCTTGACGAGCGTGGCTGGCTTAGCAAGCTGAAAGTTTGGTAGAGGACTGGCTGCAACTCGATAGGGCCGATGGCAGTGTAAGCCATGTCTTCATTACCAACCAGCAGCGTTGGTATACGATCCTGCGTGAGGATCAACAGGGCTTCTTCAAAGCGCGGATCGAATCCCGTGAGGTACGCCAGGTTGGCGAAGTGCTCGCGATCCGCGTAGACCATCAATACATCGTATCCGGCATCAGAAGCGCGCTGGCGAGCCGAGACAATGCGGGCTTCATAGGTAGCCGCTGGTATGGCTGGCTCTACACGAGGCAGACCAAACTCGGGCAGCGCAATTTCGGCAAGCTCAACGCGCGTTCCAGGCATTACTGTGCTCCTTAGTTATGATGAACAATAATTATGTGGATGAATAAAATAATTGAGACATAGGAACATCCACTTGTGCCGATACATCGGCGATAATATGCATCAACCGAACCATTCGTAGGAGCGACCATCAAGGTCGCCCAATAAGCGTCAAGTTAAGCTGCCATAACCCCACCCCAGGGCGACCGCAAGGGTCCCCACTCCGCTCCACGCCACCCCCGCCCTTACAAAGACTACGAAGAGAGAACTGGCTGTGCCGTGTCTTTGTAAGGGCGGGAGCGGTGAGGATGAGGGGATGGGACCCTTGCGGTCGCCCTGGGGTGGGGTGCTTTCGCTCACAGCAAGGAGCAGGGCCATGCTCCCACCCCCGGCGGGTGACCTTCATGGTCACCCCTACTCTATCCTATTTGTGGTTCGCGTAGGTCTGCCTCTGTCGCGGACTCTACTGTTCTGATGAGCAAGCTGCTCTCTTGATTAAGCGCCTCAGGTCGCCTTGCTGCAATAATGACCATAACGACGAATCCGATGACCATTATGGCTATAAAGACGTAGGGTGTCAGATTAATAGGATAAGCGGGAACCGGATAGACTGTGACATACAGTACCGGTATGAGTAGCAACGTTCCCACCAACGGAACAATGACATGCCGCACTATATTGAAGTCTTCAGGATGTTCGCGCCTGACGAAAGCAGTGAGAGCGATGTTAGCCATTATATAGAGCACGATCACGGCCAGCGTGGTGATGGTACCCAGGAAGCCGAAGATCAGACTCGCACCGAAGATAATACCAACGAGTCCGAAACTAACAATTTGGAAGATCTGCTCTACATGAACGGCAATATAGGGTGTTTTGTGTAGCGGGTGAATCTTTCCCAAAGCAGATGGGAGCGTCCCAGCCTGTGACATTGTGTACATGACGCGGGTAGCAGCGTTGGTACAGGCAATCCCTACCGCTAATGTACTATTGATGATGGCAAAAAGGACAAGCACCCAGCCTATTCCCCAGAACTTCTGGGCCAGGGTGTAATAAGGATTAGTGCTAGCCGTGGCAAATGCTGCCATATTTCCGGTGCCCCATCCAATGGCGCTGGCATAGGCCATGAAAATGTAAAAGATACCCACGATAAGTAGCGACAAGAAAATGGCTCGGAAGATAAGCCTGTTCGGTAGTTTCGTCTCTTCGGCTAGAGGAGCTGGGGCCTCAAAACCACTCAGAGCCAGGATCGCAAACACCATGCCTCCAAGAACGCCACCCAGCCCTGTTGGCGCTAGCGTGGGTTGGAAAGGCGCTACCCACGATGATCCAGGTCCCGGATTTAAGAGGAAAGTAACCCCCAGCGCGAGCATAATAAGTATCTCGAGAGCGCCGAGAACGGCTGTTGTGCGAGTCGAGAGGCGGATGCCGAAGTACGTGAGAATCCACACTATAATGGCAGTGGCGATGGAGAGGATCCACCACGGGATATTGATGCCGGTGCCACTCTGCAAAAAGCCGGACATCACGAATCCAAGGAAGCCGACCGCTCCTGCAGGTCCAAGGATGTCGTAGATCAGGTAGCTCCACGTTGTCATGAAACCGAAGCGTGGCCCCAGGCCGCGAGAGGCAAATGTGTAATAACCTCCGCTCGACGGCACATAGCGTGAGAACTGGGCAACGGTGTTCGCAATAAAGAAACAGACGATTGTCGCGAGGAGCAATGAAATGGGCATCGTTGCTCCTGCCGCCAACGCAATCACAGGCAGGGTAAATACGATATTGATGGCCGGTGCAATGTGGGTGATGCCCTGAAAAATGACGTCGCGGAGACCGAGCGCTTCGCGATGCAGTTGGGACGGTTGAGTAGACATGACTTTGTACCTTTCTTAATAGACTAATTATGCCAAAAAGGTCAATTCGTGTTTTCTACTTGTCAGATCCGCTATCACATCAACGTCGCCTTGAACCGGGCATCCGCAGAGCCGGGCATCCGCAAGGGATGTCCCTACATGTCACAATGCCACATGAAGTTTGACGGATTACGGGGCCGATGAATCGGCGGTGTGCTCGATAAATCGGCACCTACGGCATTCGTAATGCCTGGTTACCCTGGTGTTTTGTATCTTTGCTATTGTGTTTACATAAGTATAAGGTCATCAGATAGGAATAGTCAATGATTTTACTGGTTGCTTGGATGATTCATTGGAAAGTGAGTTAGGAGACCTGGGGTGATGGAAGTGTGCCTAATCGAGATTGTTCAAATGAGATAAGGCGACGCAGGCACGGTACACGTTGGACGACGGAAGTAGGCATTTGCCCTATACACAAGGCGAGGGAAGTGCGGCACACCCCGACCAGGGAGATGTAGGTGGGCATGCATGACAGACCTTGACCAGGGCGACGCAAGCGTCCCCTACGCGGGGGATGTGAGCGACACGGGCGTCGCATATACGGCTATACGGGTGGCACGGATGATGCAGATAGGCAAGCGAGAAACCCCGACAAGGGTGATGCAAACCAGACCCAGGGCGGCGCGAGCGCCCCCACCCATCATCCCAACCACTCCCGCCCCTACACGACTGGATGTGAGCGACGCAGGCGTCGCACATAGGGTGATGGGGGTGGCTAGTTCTCTTGAGGATTGAGTATAATAAACACTATGGAAAAACTGTTTGTGAATAAAACAATCGAAATCAATGCTCCGGCTTCAAAAGTCTGGGATGCGCTGACCAGGCGTGAGTATACCGACCAGTGGGCGCTTGAGTTTACCGGCGGCGCTGAGTTCCACATTGAGTCGGATTGGAAACTCGGCAGTCCGGTACTCTGGAAAGGTCAAGACGGCAGCGTGATCGTCCAGGGGAATGTAACCGCGTTTGAGCCACAGAAATTCCTGCGCTTTACTGTCTTCGACGTTCGTGCGGAAAAGCCGCCTGTCACAGACGAAGACGGTATCACCTATGAGCTAACTGAGCGAAACGGTAAGACGCTGCTCAAAATCTCACAAGGTGATTTTTCTACCATGGCTGAAGGAGAAAGGTACCGAGACTTGAGTGCGGAGATTTGGGATCGAGTCTTGCTAAAGGTGAAAGAGTTGGCTGAGAAATAGAGATGTCTGATCCAACTCGAAGCTGGCTGCGTCATATTACCAATGAAGCGTATGTTTCGTTATAAAGGTAGGGGAGAAACTGTTTCTTCCCTCTGAGGGAATGTCTCCCTCTTTGCTCTCATGTATTTGTGAAAGGAGTACGTGTTTTGTTAGGGACTATTCTTTGGGCAATTGTCATTATTCTCGTTGTGCTCTGGTTACTTGGTTGGCTTGCCTTCCATATAGGAGGCGGATTAATTCATCTCCTTCTCATTGTGGCAGTCATTGTCCTGCTGTATAACCTCTTTGCCGGAAGACGCAGTCGTAGCTCGTAGGTCAGTTCTCTCCCTCTCCGCAATTGAGAGCATGGACGTGTTCGTGAGATTGCAGGAGCAGGTGAGGACAACCAGGGGGAGTTGATACACCATCTCATCAACTCCCTCTTGAGAGGTGCCAAACAAACCGCTACTCATACGTTATGCTCATGGCGTTCTCCATTTCAGTTTTTCAACAAGCCCGTTCCTTTTTGTGACGCCAGGCTGTACCACATGGTGAACACTATCACATGGCCGCTTTTGTACCTACATATACAAGATAATCGGATTTTGAGAAAAATGGTTCCTGTGACCTGGACGATGGGAAGTTATATTGTACCGAAAACTATCAAAATCAGTGTCAACTTTAAGATTCTCTGTCGCACTTTCTTCAGGAATATATGGCGTATTGGCATACTGCTCCGTGCGTTCAAACTGCTCGTCGGGGGTGCTTTTGACACAAATGGGGGAAGGACAAAGGAAAAAGAAGCAGGCCTCCACTCAGTGGAGGCCTGGATAATAGTAGAGGTTTACGCTCGAAATTGCAAGGGGTGGTTCCTAGAATACGACTGTCGAGTCTCATAAAGTCGTACCTATCTGTTTTTGGCAAAGTCTCGTAAAGTCGTGCCGGTCAAGTTCTGAACATACTCAAGCTGTCGCCAGGCCGCCAACGAGAAGGGGAGGGCTCATTGATAGATCGGCAAGGATTGCAGGACTGCCAGCTCACCCATCAACTCGACTTTCGTGATCCCCTGAACGGGCAGCCGAATGGTCTCTTCGCAGCCCTCAGGAAGGCAGATCAATACCATAGCCTCAGGATCAAAACGAAGGGCGACACGAGGCTCTCGCAAAGTGCTTCCCGAGGTAGTATTGATAGCGACCTCCACCAAAGTACCCATTCGAGCGAACGCCGCGGAACCAGCGGCCCTGGGCGAGGTACGTGCATACCTTCTCCAGAGAGAGTAACTCCTCTTCCCATTCAGGACGGTAGGATCGTCCCGAGTGAATGGCCCCGGGATAGGCTTCCAAAGGTGGTTTGTGAGAGAGTGCGCGACTGGGCAGATGGTGGTGAAGGACCTCTCGACGTTCATCCAGACTGGCCCACAAGTCAGTGTGAGAGGTGTAGGTTTGTCCGAGCAGCGCTTGAGCCGTCATCGGAAGGTCGAGTACGTTCGATGATCGCATGGTCTGTGGGACAGCGCTTACGAGTGAAGCGCACTTGTATGCCAAGTGCGAGCAGCCATAGATGCAACCGCGTGGGAAAAGGGGAAGGAGTGGTGTTATCGTAGAAGACGGTGCCATGATCCAAGGTCAGTGTCTCCGGCAGACCATACGTGAGGAACGCTCGGGCGCATCACTCAATTGGTAGTCTGATAAAGCCGGATTGGTCGTTTCCAGGCTAGGATAGCTTTCCGCCTTGAGGCGACTGACGGCATCGACGATGCTGATCAGACTCACCTTGCCCACCCCATCCACCCGCATGATCCGGATGCCGCGTCCATTTGCCATTTCTGGTGCGGAGAAGTGAGTTGGGTTCGAGGTGGTTGGATCAGGTCGTGATGAGGGAGATCTCGGCGCGTCAAGCCTGCTTGTTTGAGGAGCCTGGCGATGTGTGCACGACTCGGAAGCGGCTGATCGCACCAGTATGCATCCATCTTGAGTGTGGCTAAAAGCGTGGCCGGTCCCCAACCTGGATGGAGCTTGCGCAAATGAAGGAGGGCCTCCTTTCATTCCTTGGGAAAGGTGCTCACCGGGCCAGTGGCAGGACGTCCCATCTGGGAGGCTAAGCCGATACGACCAAGCTTGAGTGATCTTCGTCGCCACGCGGCGTACAGTCCACAGCGAGCAATCTAAGGCGGTGGCGATTTGCGTATCATTCAACCCCGCGCTCGCTTGCTCCATCATCTCTAAGCGGACTTGAAAGCTGGTTGTTTGTTCTCGCAGGTGCATATCGTCTCCTTCAGGCTCACATATTGTTTGGGACTCAGGCCAGTCACCGCATTGCACATCTAAAACGGAACAAATCTCCACTGCCTCTTTCTGGCCATGATGCAGGCCTGTATGCAGGAACGGGCAGTGGTGTAAGATCCTGTTCACTGTCCTCTTGACAGTGACCGTTTTTGACTGTATGCTCAATAGATAAAAACAAAAATACATATTGTTCATAGAGGTATATGTTATGGCACGTGCCTTTACAGAAGAGGAGAAAGCCCATATTCAACTGCGCCTGTTAGAGCTGGGACGAACGTTGTTTCTCAGCCAGGGTTTGAAGAAAACCAGCCTTGAGGATTTGACGCAGCCCCTGGGGATTGCCAAAAGCACTTTCTATCTCTTCTTCGAGTCGAAAGAGGACCTCTACTTAGAGCTGCTGATGCAAGAGCGGGCACGCTTGGAACAGCAGGTGATGGCAGCCTCCTTTGACACCATCTCGGATACGTGCGAGGCGCTCACGCATTTTATGCACGTGGTCATTGATGAGATGGAAAGAAGTGAGGTGACGCGGCGCCTCATGACCCATCCCGAAGAGTTTGCATTACTCACGCGGCAGGGCGCATCTCAACAGCTTGCTGCCTCTATCCAGTACTTGCTTGTGAAGATCAGGCCCTTCATCCAGCGTGGACAGGAGACCGGGCGCATTATTGAAAGTAGTCCTGAGACTATCGTCGGCGTCCTGCTCGCCGTCATCAGGCTACTAACCTTTCACAAAGAAAGTATTCATCAAGATGTCTACCCTGGTGTCAGGGATTTACTGATCAACCTCGTCGCAAGTGGGTTGACGCGCAACGCCTAACTCATTCATTGCTATCGGCTATTGTAGATACGACACCTTTGTAAAAACAAAAATACAGATTATTCATAGAGCCACACCATACAGGAGGGCATCCATGTTTCAGACGAAACTGGGCACATCACTCATTCGCGGTTCAGTCGCCGCAAGTTTTGAAGAAGTAGAACGAGCATTTACCAAGAATTTTAGTGAGCGTGGTGAGCTTGGAGCGGCCTGCGCCGTCTATCATCAGGGCAAAAAAGTGGTTGACCTCTGGGGTGGGTACCGGGATGCGAAAAGTCAAGCTCCCTGGGAAGAAGATACCCTGGTGCTTGTTTTCTCTGTGACCAAAGGTATGGCGGCAATGACGATGGCGTTGGCCCATTCCCAGGGGCTCTTCAACTACGACGAACCTGTCGTTACCTACTGGCCAGAATTTGCACAGCAGGGCAAAGAGCACATTACTATCAGGCAGTTGCTGTCTCACCAGGCCGGCCTCTGTATCATCGACGAGCCATTGAATGCCAGGATCCTGGCAGACCTCGATGCTGTTGCGGCTCTTCTTGCTCGGCAGAAACCTGTGTGGGAGCCAGGCACAAAACAAGGGTACCACTACCTCAGCCTGGGCTTATATGAAGGCGAACTGATCCGCCGTGTTGATCCCAAACACAGAAGCCTGGGACACTTCTTCCAGGACGAAATTGCTCAGCCGCTTGGACTCGAGTTCTATATCGGTCTCCCAGCAGAGGTCCCCACTTCACGAGTTGCCTCCATCAAGGGCTTTCACGCACTTGAGATGATATTCCATCTGGATGCTCTGCCATTGAAGATGGTCCTGGCGTACATGAACCCGAACTCGCTCACCAAGCGAACACTGGGAAATCCGAAATTCTCCAGCCCGGCGGAACTCGATCGGCCACAGTACCGTGCAGTCGAGATAGCCGCCGGTGGCGGTATCGGTCAGGTGAGAAGCATAGCCAAAGCCTATAGTGTCTTTGCGCTGGGTGGCAAGGAACTCGGTCTTACCCAGGAAACATTTGAAGCTTTGACTCAGCCTTCGACGACGCCCCCTGCAGGCTTGCATGACGAGGTGATGCAGGTCAATATGCGCTTCTCACTTGGCTTCTTTAAGCCATCCTCTACCTTCGACTTTGGCAGTAGCATAAGAGCTTTCGGCATCCCTGGTGCCGGAGGAGCTTTTGCCTATGCTGATCCGGATGCACAGATTGGCTTTGCCTATGCCCCCAATAAAATGGGTTTCTACCCGTGGAATGACCCACGTGAAAAGGCACTAAGGGAGGCACTGGACCGCAGTCTTAAGAAGATGGGAGAGTGATCTCGCGGTACCAGTTCTTCCAATGACACATTGTTGAGGGGAGCAAAGCTTCGTTCTTTTCTACCCATCATGTTTTACTCACTCTTCCTCATTCATTCTTACTAGCAGCCATGTTTTTTGTTTCCTGGATGGTTCAGGAGGGCGTAACCACAGTGAAAAATGGGAGGGCTGCATCGTCTCCTGAACGACTGCCACCAACTGCTCCCTCAACTGCTCCAAGTCGATCTCATTGCGTAATGTCGCACTGAAAGCAGCGATCGTCCGGGCCGCGTCATACTTGCGTCGGTAGAAGCGATGGTCAATGATATTCTGGATGCGATGCCGCAAAGGTTGGAACAGAGCAGCAATCGCTAGTGTAGAGACGACAATGGCTACGTCGGTTGTTTGATTGATGAGGCCGCGAAAGAGGGATTGTAGCCCGATAACCAGACCAAAATAGATCAGTGACAGCACTGCTGTGAGCACACCGTAGACCAGTGTGCGGTTGATGAGAACGTCAATGTCAAAAAGCCTTGAGCGCAGAATTGCTATGGTAATGGAGATTGGAATGAGGTAGATAAAGAGACTATCAATAGTAGAGATAATCAAGGTGGAAAGGATATCGGGACGATCCGAATGGAAGAAAAGCGGCAAGATAAGAAAAAGGACAACTATGCTGGTAAGCAAGCCGATTGTCGCTACCGATACTCCAAATACGACCCACTTGGTCTGCTGACGTTGTAGAGAAGTAGACACGCGCCGATAACGATAGACTTGCACGACCACCACACTGGCTGTAAGCCCAAGAAAGATCACAAAAGGAAACAAAGACTGGTTGAATGGCAAGGGAGGGAAGAAGATATTTACCACCTCGAATGCCACCATCCCAAGCACCAACCAGCGAGTCCATGGTGGTACAAAGCGTCCATCGGGAAACAGGTAAAAGAAGAGGTAAAGGCTGAGGTTGCTGAGAAAACTTACGGTTCTGATCGCTAACAGCCAGGATTGGGGAACTGTACTCAGAGAGCTGCTACTGAAGCTAAATGGGAACATGATCAAGGTGAATGAGGCTAAGAGAGCCATGCGGTCATCGGATTTGCGCAGAAAGATGAGTAGACCCACCGCTAGGAAAACACATTCTAATACGATCGCATTGAGAACGTTGTACCAGGCGTAGAAGTCTACTGTGAGAGCTACAGCCGCAAGGGTCTGTGCATCGTGTGGAGTGAGCTGTCCACCAACACTTGGTGGTGATGATGCATTGAGCATATGGAGGGATGCATAGTAAGTTGGGATGCTAGCAACGAAAAGTCCCAAGGCCAACACAACCAGGACGGCCCAGATGCATCGCGCTAAATTGAGCCAGCGCCCATGCAAGTGCGTGTCGCTTTTGCTTCCTTTTTCCGAACCGACAGTTCCATTTGTTGATGCAGACGGAGGGTTCATAGCCGTAATCTCCTAAGGGCTTCTCACCCTGTCTATCAAGTGGTTTCTCTCGCTTATATTACCATACCCCTGTCTTCTAAACGTTACAAAAAGCGTTACGAACAGGCAGACAGCTTGAAATACAACAACAGACATGGAGAAGACCAATAGGCCTCCAAAGAGAGGACACACCCAAAAGCTCCTCAAAAGCATCAGAAGAAATACGTACCTCTTTCATCATGCATGAAGTCCTTACATAGGGTTAAACCCATCAATGCAAGGAGTTTTTCCTGTGGCACGTCGTATACGTTTACCGCTTTTACTTGAAAGATATCTCAGTGCCATGCTTCTCTCTGACGCGCAGCGCCATCGTGCTTCAATAGGCTGCACAGACGCACGTCACGAAAGCGTTCCTAACCCCCTTGCATCGAAGAGGTCTTCCTCTCCTTCTCTTAGAACAAGCACAGGAACAACGCTGCAAGCATGCTCTCAATAAAGCTCGTCTTTTCAAAACGTGTGCAAGAGTGTGGGTTCTTCCCTGTGTGCTAGCACCAACAACGTGGATTTCTCTGCCTCCCCCTGACTGTAGGCTCCTCTGCTCGCTGCGTAGACCCACGAAAGGAACGCCGCTCAGAGAAGCCATGTCCCCTCTTCAGCTCTTCACCAGTAAGCGCTGCTGACAGTAGGCCTGCAAGCCCGCTTCGCCATCACGCATGAAACGGTCATGACTGGCCCGAAATGATGGTTCGAGGACCTTGCCCAGGGCATTGAGCAGCGGGTTATGGACACGCACATACCAGTAGAAGACGACGCGCGTCCCTCCCTCTTCTCTAGAATAAAAGAATGTCTCCATCACCCCCACAAGGGTACCGCTGACAATGCTGCGCATGCGACGATCCTGTTCGAGCGCTGTTATCCTCGAGACTAACTGAAAGGGTGGGGCGAGACGGCCAGGACTGCCCGTCTGGTGTATTTCTCCCTCCAGAATATGCCCCTCAGAGCTGCCCGGAATGGGAGTGACGCGTTTAACGATCATGCCCGTCCACCAGCTATACTGGACGGTAAGAGCGGTCATGGCATGATAGACATCTGGAAGCGGGGCATCAATGTGCCACTCCGTCTTCCAATCGTACGTGCGGACAAAGCCGCCTCCACCGAAAACGGTACCAGCCCCGAAGCCGACGACTGCAGTAGCTAGGGCGCGTACCCACTGACTGGTTCTCTTGGTTGCCATACGTTTTTCCTCCTTAACTTACCGATTACCTGTGCTTCTAGTATAGAAGAGGACCGTCCCAAAAACGTTACGAAAAACGTTACGAACAACAAACGCACTGGTTTTCGTGTCATCTCTCTTGTTCTTCTGATGTGGGAGAGACGCGTGAGGATTTTTCAACAGCCTGAATGATCTGCTGGTACCAGGTCCTCTAAAGAAACCTGCATGAGCGGGCAAAATGCCGCTCTTTCTTTCCCATCATGGGTGCAAACTCCTTGACGCGCGAACGTTATCAAGGCTACATGCGTTCAGGACGCGGGCGTTTGCTGGCTGGTTCGCGCAACCAGAGCGACACATGTGCTGGCTGCATCGTTTCCTGAACGACGCTGAGCAAATGCTCACGCACTTGGTTCAAATCGACTTCTTCACGTAACGTGGCGTTGAACGCCTCTAAGGTCTTAGCCGCATTATACTTGCGCCGATAGAAGCGACGATCAATCACACGCTGAATGCCATGGCGCAGCGGCTGGAAGAGGGCCGCGACCACCAGCGTCGAGGCGACAATCACCAGAGGATTCTGCTGCTGACCGAGGAAATCACGCAACAGTGTCCCAAAGATGAACACGAGGCCCACGTAGATCAGAACCAGGATCACGGTCAGGGTACTATACACGATCGTGCGACGAATAAGAACATCGATATCCCATAATCGGAAGCGCAGAATGGCAATTCCCACACTTATGGGCACGAACAGAAATGTGAGAGTGGTGATCGTTCCGTTGGTCAGTTGATACAGAGAGTCAGGTGCTCCCAGTCCCGGCACCAGGCTGCCGATGAGATCATACAGGATGATCAGCACAAACAGACCCCCGAAGCCAAAGAGCAGCCACTTCGTCTGCTGGCGCTGTGAGTAACTGAAGACCCGCACGTAGCGATAGATGAGCACCCCAAGCGTTCCCCCATAGGCTAACACCTCTACGCCAGCGAAGAGCAGAGGAGGCCAGGAGTTGATATTATACGGCCCAGGGACCTCATTACAGATGGCCAGCACCAACCAGAGAACGACGAGCAAGCAGGTCCAGCGGGGCACACATCGGCCATCAGGAAACGTCACCAGGAAGTAGCCCAGTGCTGTAAAGACGCACAAGCCATACATATTCGAGAAGACCACCACTGGCGGGTACGTCGAGGGAGGAAAGAAAGGAGACAATCCAATGCTCACGAAGAAGAACGAGGCCACCAGAGCAATAGGTTCGCTTGACTTGCGCCAGAAGATGAAGCAGCCCATACTGAGAAAGATCAGCGATTGCAGCAGCGCCAACAGCAGATTGTAAGTGATATAGTTGGAAGGAGCAATTGACAGGTGGTGCAGTGCTTGAGCCGTTGCCGGAGTTACAGCGCAATCTACAATAAACGGACAGATGGTATAGCTCTCTCCACGCGTCACTATGAGCGACAAGCTGAGTACCAGGAGTTCGACCAGTATGAAACTGATCCATGCTCCTCGTGCCAAGTGCAACCAGAACCCCTGCAGTTGTAGGTTTGTCTGGGGAGACCGACCCTTGCTTACAGCAACATCCTGTTGTCGCTTTTGTGCCATGGCATTCCTCAGCTTCATGCATGTGCTCCTGCTACTCATCTCCTGGCTGGAGCCAGGAGCAAAGGACACTCATTTTGATGGGTAGTATAGCACAGCACCGTCTCAAAAACGTTACGAACTGTCAGATCTCGCACACCTTCAGGTAAGAATTGTGGCTCTTCTCTTGAAGCTCAGCAAGAAGTGACTTTTTCAACACACTGGTTTTTAAGGCGAGGTGAGAAGTATTAAGGAGTTAAGTTCTTCCAAGTCGCTATCACAAGTACAATTAAGACAATAATCACAATGCCAAACAAAACCGTCCCAATCCACTTGTATACCTCAATCCGTTTTTGTCTTGACTTCGCTTTATTAGCGTTTACTTTTTCTTCATCGGCTATTTGCTGTTTCAATGCTTGAAAATGGGTTGTTATTGCTGAGCAATTTTGGTTAATAACTTTGTAGAAGGTGACGACAGTTTCGCTAAAATTAGACAATGCCCGTGATGTTGAAGTAAAGCGTGCATAGTGGTCAACACTCTCATTGAGTGTATCCACTGCTAAATATCCTTCAGTCAGTTTATTGAGAATTCCTTGCGGAACTTGAGCCATGAAATCACCATTGGTTACTGCTACCTGCCATGCTGTAGAGGGAATGCGAACAAAGGTATGGAGAGGTATGACGTTATCCGTCTCTACATGTTGAAGTGCTTCCAGGGTTTCCTTCCAATGGTTTTGGCAAAGATCATCAATACGCTTGGTATCAAAATCCAAAAGACCCCAAATTTTAGCAAGACGCTCATAATGGTCACGGTTACCAGTTAGTTCCAAGGGAATAAGAGAGGCTAGAATGCCCGCTCCTGCGCCAATCATTCCTATCAAAGCGCCTATTAATGTTGAAACCAAAGCAATTAATAACTCATGCGACATATTCGATCCTCCTGAAAGCAGGGAGGTGCCGCTCCAATTACTTGTATTACGTTTTCAATGTCCATTAGCGGACTCTCCTTGAGCGTTCTGTTGTTGGGACGATTCTACATGAGACTCAGCATTATTACAACAAGTGACTTTTATTTTGCACAATGAAAATAGTCGACGTTACGGCCATTGCTACACTTCTACCCAAGCAGAGTAAAACCGACTTTACAGGAAAAAAGTTCATATGCCCAAATCCACTACTTTCCTTCGGTTCACATATTTAAGGAATGTTGTCGTATCAAAAGGGGGTTTTATGAACGATCCTGTCTTTCGCAACGTGCGCTTTTTGTCTGGCACCATTCATGCTGGCTTTCCGTCTCCCGCGAGCGACTATGAAGAGAGAAATCTTGATATCAATGATTTGGTTGTGCCTCACCCGACGAGCAGTTATTTCATGCGGGTAAGCGGCAACTCCATGACTGGAGCATGTATTTATCACGATGATATTATTGTGATTGACCGCGCGGTCACAGCAACACACAACCGAATTGTAGTCGCGAGAATTGGCGAGGAATTTACCCTCAAACGGCTGCAGATTATTCAGAATAGGAAAATATTTCTCAAACCGGAAAACCCGAATTATACAGCCATTGAAGTCACTTCGCGCGACGATTTTGAAATTTGGGGTGTTGTTACCTGGGTTCTTCATAGGCAGGTGAGGTTAATGTAAAAGGATAAGGAAATTGATGCTACAATAAAGCAAAGGAGCATCAATATGAGCATGAATCAAACAACAGATGTGGCTATTATCGGCGGAGGCGTTATCGGCTGTTCTATCGCGTACCAACTGAGCAAGGCTGGAGTGCAGGTTAGTGTGATAGAACGTGAGGAGATTGCGGCGGAGGCTTCAAGTGCTGCTGCGGGGTTGCTTGCTCCCGCTGAGGTACTCACGGGGCCAAAAGCGGGTGCCGATCTCTTTTTAGCGAGCTGGTCAATGACTGCTGAGATCATCGCAGAGATTGAGGCTGCGAGCGGCGTGCAGGTCGAATATTTTCAAACAGGGGCCTTGCATGTGCTCACGAATGCAGATGACCAATCTTCGTTGCGAAGGTATGCTGAGATCTGGCAAGCGCAGGGGTCAGATGTGAAGTGGTTAACAGGGGATCAGGTTTACCAGTACGAGCCTTTACTACATCATATATTTGATACCGCCCTTTATGTTCCAGAAGCTGCCAGCATCAGGCCGCGATTGATGACAAGGGCTTACGCCGAGGCTGCTCGGAAGTCTGGCGCAGACTTCTACGAGCATACCGAGGTTACGGGTCTCAAGCAGCACTCTGGCAAGGTGATAGGAGTACAGACAGCCCAGGGCCAGATAATTAGTTGCGACTACGTCGTGATTGCTACAGGTGCGTGGTCAGCACATATTGGCAGTTGGTTAGGTTTGACTATCCCTGTTTTCCCTGCACGCGGACAAATCCTTTCGCTCAAACAGCCAGCGACAGCGCTAAAGTATACGATTATTGGTAATGAGATATATATGGTGCCCAAGATTGATAATACGATCTTTGTTGGCGCGACGATCGAGCAAGTAGGTTTCGATAAAAGCAACACAGCAGGTGGCATTGCCTGGCTGCTTTCGAGTGCTATCGAACTTGTACCCGAGCTTGAGCATGCCGCAATAGCAGATATCTGGTCAGGACTACGTCCCTGGTCACAGGATTCGTACCCAATTCTTGGCAAAGCGCCAGGCTGGGAGAATGTGATCCTGGCAACGGGGCATGGCCCAGGTGGCTTTGAACTGAGTACGATTACAGGCAAGACGATAGCAGAGTTGATTACCACCGGGCAGACACCAGCATTGATTCAGCCATTTGGCCTTGAGCGCTTCATGGGGAAAGGACATACGTATGATCTCGAATGATTTACCTCAAGGAATGTCACAGAATGCGATTCCACTGAAGCTTGGACACCCGGACCCGGAGACGTTGCTTACACCAGAACTGCGCAATGCCATGCTACACGTTATAAACTCTCCCGATGCTTATACAACGCTCCAATATGGCACAGAGCAGGGAACGCAAAGCCTGATCGATTTTCTGGTGGAGAAAATAAATCGAGAACAGAATCTCTCTCTACAGCCTGGAAATCTGATGGTTATTGCTGGCTCAACGCATGGAGTAGATATGCTGGCGCGGTTGTATGCCAGACCAGATGGAGTAGTGCTGGTTGAGGCACCGACTTACGTAGATGCAATTCACGTTTTTCGGGATCATCATATTGAGTTGCGCTCAATTCCGATGGATGAACATGGTCTCATCCCGAGTGAATTAGAAAAACAGATAGTACAGCTACACTCAAGCGGTGTATTTCCCAGTATGCTGTATACAATACCGAACTTTCACAACCCGACAGGCAGTACATTGTCTGAAGCTCGGCGTATCGAGGTCATCAGGATAGCTCAACACTATGGTTTGCTGATTGTAGAGGATGATGTCTATCGCGATCTTTCTTTTGAGGGCGCAGCGCCTGCAAGCTTCTATGCTCTGGCGAATGGTCAGCAGGTATTTAGTATTGGGAGTTTCTCGAAAACGCTTGCGCCTGGCTTGCGGCTGGGATGGCTGGTGGGTTCTGAAGAGTCTATCCAATACTGTGTCAATTGTGGGGCGACACAAATGGGAGGTGGCGCGAACCCTTTCGTGGCACATATGATTGCTGAATATTGCCAAAGCGGATCTTTGGAGCAGCACATTTTGCACTTGCAGTCACTCTACAAAATGCGACGTGACGTAGCGCTAGCAGCTCTGGAACGGTACATGCCTTCTGATGTGGAGTGGACGTGCCCAGCGGGCGGTTTTTTCATCTGGCTCAGTTTGCCGGAAAATGTCTTTGCCCAGGAAGTAAAGCGTCTGGCACTGCAAGAGGGTGTATTGGTGTCAGCAGGTGAAGGGTTCTTTGTAAATCCTGGTGATGGGGAACATAACCTGCGTATTACTTACAGCTGTGCCAGGTCTGAGGATATTGAGACGGGGATAAGGATTCTGGGCGAGGTTGTTGATAGAGCAAGGGTGGAGTGCGACCCCAGGATTTTGTAGGGGCGAGGGTGGTTGTGTGGATGTGGTGTGGGCCTTTATGGTCGCCCGCATAGGCATTAAGTGAGCGTGCTAAGCGAGGGGAAGCGCCCCACCCCAGGGCGACCGCAAGGGTCCCCGCTCTGCACCACCCTACCCCCGCCCTTACAAAGACACGTCCTAGCCAATGCCCTCTTCCGTGTCTTTGTAAGGGCGGGGGTAGGGTAGATGAGTGGATGGGACCCTTGCGGTCGCCCTGGGGTGGGGTTGTGGCCGCTAAACTTCATGTGTATGTGGGCCCTTCACCGCCCTCGCCCCTACGGAAGTTCATCGCGTGCAAGTGCAAGAGCGATTGCGTTATGGCGTTCGATGAGGACTGGGAGATCAACGTTGAGCAATTGCTTATTCTGGACCCGTACTTGCCCGTTGATAACACTCAGATCGACCTTTGGTGGGTGGCAAAAGACAAGTGACGCCAGAGGATCGTGAACTGCTCCTCCTGCCAGATCAAGAGTATCGAGACGGTAGCCGATGAAATCTGCTGCCATGCCTGGCGCAAGGTAGCCAATATCGTCGCGTCCTAACGTGGCGGCGCCACCTCGTGTTGCCAGCCAGAATGCTTCTTTAGCGGTTAGAGCTGCGGGATTTCCACTAACTCGCTGCAAGAGTAACGCCTGTCGCGCCTCATCCAGTAAATGAGAGCCATCGTTGGATGCTGAGCCATCCACGCCAAGACCGAGACGCGCACCAGCTTCCCAGAGCGGGCGAATGGGCGCGATGCCTGATGCCAGGCGCATATTTGAGCTTGGACAATGCGCAATTCCAGTGCGCGTCTGGCCAAGCCGGCTGATTTCATCTGCGCCCGGATACACCATGTGGGCGTGCCACACATCTGGGCCTACCCAATTGAGGTCTTCTGCCAGTTCCACAGGAGTTTTACCAAATGTAGCGATACAATATTCAGCTTCGTCCAGGGTTTCTGCAAGGTGTGTATGTGAATGAACGCCATAGGAACGCGCTAGCTCAACACTTTCTCGCATCAATGCAGGTGATACAGAGAATGGCGAGCATGGTGCGAGCACAATACGGAGCATTGCGTAACGGCTGGCATCGTGATAGCTCTCGATCAGGCGTTGTGAGTCGCTGATGATCACATCTTCCTGCTCTACGACCTCGTCCGGTGGCAGTCCGCCTTGTGCTTCTCCGACCGACATAGAGCCGCGAGCAGCATGAAATCTCGCGCCCATTTCACTAGCAGCTTGAATCTGGTCGTCTAACCGGGCGCCATTGGGCCAAATATAGGTGTGGTCGCTTGAAGTTGTGCATCCCGAAAGCATAAGCTCGGCAAGAGCGATCTTTGTACTGATGGAGATTGCCTCGGGGGTAAGGCGAGCCCAGATAGGATAGTGGGTGCGCAACCAGTTGAAAAGATTTGCGTTCTGAGCAGCGGGGAGATTGCGCGTAAGTGTCTGGTAAAAATGGTGATGGGTATTCACTAACCCTGGTAGGATCAGCATATTTCTCGCATTGAGTATACGATCTGCTTCTTGCGGTAGCTTGTCAGTTGGGCCGATTTGTTGGATCACATTATCCACAACGTATAGACCTGCGTCTATCCATTGTGTGTCGTTGTCGTCCATCGATACAATGAAATCAGCATGCTGAATGAGTAATGATGTCACTGGGATATACTCCTCTTCTGTATGTAATTGATCGTTGTCTTGATAAGAAGGAGCGCAGAATTGAGTTGCGAACCAGAGGAAAATGGCTGGTAACTCTTCATCTTATTTCCTTGGAATGGTGGGTGCCTATAATATGTAATCCATTATATGATACAAATAGCGATTAGTTCATCTTTATCAACCCTCCCCGTAAAAACCTCCGCTTTAGCGGTAGGGATATCAGGGGCGTTCCTTATCTGGGCAGGGGTTGGGCAGAAATGCTTGACACGCTACTAAAGTAGTAGTAAAATAGTAGCATGAAAAAGGAGTTCATTTCCACCAATGTGCGCTATCCAAAAGAGATAGCGGAAGCTATCAAGCGACTTGCAGAAAAGCATCACCGATCCATCAACGGCGAGATCATCCAGGCATTACAGGAGTATATTCAGCGAGAGAAAAAGAAAGAGAAGCCCGATGCAGGCACTCCGAGCGTATAAGTATCGTTTGTATCCCACGAAACAGCAAACAGAGAAGCTCCAGTGGACGCTGGACCGTGCAAGGGAACTGTACAACGCTGCTCTCCAAGAACGGCGTGATGCCTATGAAATCAAGGTCAAACGACATCCCAATGCTCATGATGCGGCGATGCGCAAGCAGCTGACCAAAGCACACGCCCTCACCTACAACCAGCAGGCTACCCAACTCCCTGAGATCAAGCGCGTTCGGCCAGAGTATCATGACATCCATTCCCAGGTGTTACAAGATGTTTTGCGACGTGTGGATAAAGCTTACAAAGCATTCTTCCGTCGGATCAAAGAGGGGAAAACACCGGGCTATCCGCGCTTCCAAGGCTATGGGCGTTATGAGAGTTTCACGTTTCCACAGTCGGGTTTTTCTTTGACCCAGGATCACCGAGTGTGTCTCTCCAAAATTGGCACGATCAAAGTCAAGTTCCCCACAGGCAAGAAAGCTCGCCCGCCAGTGGGTGAGCTGAAGACCTGCACGATCAAGCGTGAAGCCATGCACTGGTATGTCATTTTCACCTGTGAGGTGGAGCAAGCAATCGTCTATCACCCGTCAGAGGACGCCGTAGGCATAGACCTGGGGTTGCTTCATTTTGCCACCCTCTCAGATGGAAGCACGATCGAGAACCCGCGTTATTTGCGCACCAGCGAACACAAGCTGAAGCAATTACAAGAAGCATTGTCTCGAAAAAAGCGGGGATCAAAGCGACGAAGAAAGGCCGCACAGCAAGTCAGCAAGGCTCACCAGCACATCCGTAATCAGCGGAAAGACTTCCATCACAAAGAGGCCCGTAAGCTGGTGAGCACCTATCAGACCATCGTGTTTGAACGGCTGGCTCCATCGAAGATGAGCAAGCGACCACAGCCCAAACAGGATGAGGCAACCGGGCAATACGTGCCCAATGGAGCAAGTGCCAAAGCTGGCCTGAATAAGAGTATCCATGATGCTGGTTGGAGACAATTCCAACAGATCTGTGAGAGCAAGGCAGCGTGCGCCGGTTCCCACGTTCTGTTTGTCTCTCCCAAGCATACCAGTCAGATGTGTAGCGGCTGTGGCGCGATTGCACAGAAAGAGTTGGACGAGCGGTGGCATTCCTGCTCGTGTGGCACTGAACTGGACCGCGATCACAATGCCGCCCTGAACATCTTGCGGATTGGATTCGCTGACGAGCTCATCCGACGCAAGCGAAAAACGACATCCCAGGCTCGGACGGAGCCTTCAGAGGACGCGCCTCTGAGAAGCCTCCGGCTTTAGCTGTGGGGAGTCGTCACCTCAAGAAAGGGATTACTCATGGAGCAACGTCAACTTCCGCCATTTCGTCTGGAACGCTGGTTTGCCGAGTTTGAATTTGTGCCGGGTATGCGAAATCTGGCCGCCAGTGGCCCCTATGCTGTGAAGACCGGCGAATTGCTGGAATTGGAGGGGGTAGAAACGACGACTCGATATCTGAATCTGGACCTCGATTACATCGAAAATCCGGGCAGCGAAAGTCTTCGCCAGGGGGTTGCCAATCTCTATTCAACACTCAATGCCAGTGATGTGCGTATCACATCAGGAGCAAGCGAGGCGCTGCTTTTGCTGGTGTGGACACTCGCGGCACCGGGTATGAATATTGTGATAGAAGAGCCTTGCTATGGTAATCTTCCTGGTGTTGCCGAATCATTGGGGATTGAAGTACGCAGACTGCCGTTGAGCCAGGAGGATGGTTGGAAGCCAGACCTTGAGCAGTTAACCAGGCTGATTGATGAAAAGACGAGCCTTGTCTACCTTGTTCACCCTCACAATCCAAGCGGTTCTGTGCTGAGGAGGGCGGAGATGGAGGCGATTGCGTCGATAACTGAACGTGCAGGTGCCATTCTTGTCAACGATGAAGTCTTTCGTCTGATTACTCTGGATGACGAACCATTACCCTCAGTAGTTGATGTCGTTGAAAACGCGGTATCTATTGGAGATATGACCAAGCCATGGGGGTTGGGCGGATTGCGGGTAGGATGGATTGCCAGCCGCAGGCATGAACTGCTCGATCTTCTAAGCTCTGCTCGCGATTATTCAACTATGTGTAGTAGTGCTCCAGGCTCATTCCTTGCTGAATTGGCGTTGCATCATTCAGATCAGATCATAGCTCCGCGCCTGGCGGCTGCACGAGATAATCGCAATCGTCTTACAGAGGCTATCACTCGATCACATGGAGCATTATCCTGGAGGTCTCCTGAAGCAGGGTATACTGCTTTAGTGCAAATGCCAGCACACATTTCCACGACTGCGTTCTGTCGTCGTCTAGCTCAAGAACAGCGTATCCTGCTGCTGCCAGGAGAGGTTTATGGGAGCGCGTATGAATCTTTCGTTCGTATTGGCTTTGGATGTGATCCTGAGATTTTCCAGATGGGATTGACGGCTTTGTTGGAAGCTATGTAAGGCGGGGCCAGGTTGCGGTTCTATCGTTCTATCGGTAATGCACAATTGTCGAGATTATGCTATAATAATTTCGACACAATGAAGGATAAAATTGGTCCGAAAGAATGATTGAGCCCATAGCGACTCAAAAGAGTATACTTCGGTAAGGTCAAAGGTCCTTTCTTAGGAGCAGAGCTATGAATATGAGAGCTGCAGATCAAGATGTGCAGCAGGGTTTCTCTGATCTTGTTGATCACTTTATCAGGCGATACTGTAAGTTTGGAAACGGCTTGAATATTGCAGATAGAACACTTTTCCCTGAGTTTCGAGCTTTCTGGATAGCAACAGCACCTGATACGCAACACCCCGCACTGCTTGGCCAGTTCCGTGTTGAGCTAGCTGAGCGAGGTTTCCGATCAAAAGGTAGGAAAAGGCCTCGCTGGTATGGTCTTACTCTGCATCAATTTACGGTAATAGGTGAAAAAGAATAGGGTTGAGGGCTTATGACGTTGCTGATCGTCGTCGGGCTAATTCGCGTTCCCACCCATGCGCGAAGGTGCGATCTTCAACAGTTTCACCACTAGCAAGTATGTCAGTCGAAAAGTCCTCCAGACGCAGATCGGCACCAATTTTGCAGTTTCGACCAACCGTCAATTGTTCTGGTAGATGCGCACGCTTACCGATGAGCGTTATGCCGGTGTTCAAGCGGGTGGGTTCCAGCTTGTTCGGTGTCATATCATCTCCATAGCCGATCTTGCAGTTCTTGCCAACCACTACCTCTTTATCCAGGATGGCATGATCAATGACGCTGCCAGCGCCTATGATTGCGTCAAAGAGTATGATAGAATCCCGTACCACCGCGCCCTCCTCGAGGATAACACCAGGAGAGAGCACGCTGCGTTCAACATGACCTTTGATGATACATCCATGTGAAATAAGGCTGCTCGTGATATGTGCTCCGCTATGCACATGTGCAGGTGGTCGCTCTTCGCTACGTGTATGAATCACCCAGGACGGATCGTAGAGATCGAAGGTAGGCTGATCGTCAAGCAGCGCCATATGTGCTTCCCAATACGATTGAATGGTACCCACGTCCTGCCAGTATCCAGTAAAAGGATAAGCATACACACGCCGGCCTTGTGCCAACATCGAAGGAATAATATTGTGGCCGAAGTCATGTTGTGTAGGGTGGTCTCCAGCCTCAGTAGCTCGTGCATCATCAATCAGGACTTGAATGAGTGTATCGCGATCGAAGACATAGATACCCATCGAACCGAGTGTGCCACGTGGCTTGTCAGGTTTCTCTTCAAACGAAATGACTTGCCCATCGGCGCCGGCTTCTAGTATGCCAAAACGGTGCCCTTCTTCGAGAGGTACAACCACGGCGCCAAGCGTGACATCAGAGTTGTGCTGCTGGTGGAAGGAGATCATCGGGCCATAGTCCATGCGGTAGATATGGTCGCCGGCAAGGACGAGCACATAGTCGCAGCGTGTCTCCATGATGAAGCTGAGATTCTGGTAGACGGCGTCCGCGGTGCCCTGGTACCAATCTGACTCGAGGTGCCCCATATATGGTTGGAGTAGCCGGATTCCCCCCTGCTGTCTATCCAGGTCCCAGGGCTTGCCGATGCCGATATGATCGTGTAATGAGTGGGGGCGATACTGGGTCATGACGGCAACATCAGCAATACCTGAGTTCACGCAATTACTGAGGGCAAAATCGATGATACGGTACTTACCGGCGAACGGAACGGCTGGCTTGGCCCGCTTTTCTGAGAGGAGACTCAATCGCTCCCCCTGGCCTCCGGCTAGAATAACTGCGAGTACTTTACTCATGACTTGCTCATCCTTTCTGTGGGGGATGTGGATTTGCTTAGTATTCCACAGTGTGTAATTCATTATATCTTACTAAGGAGGCTTTGGGTGAGAAGAACGGGTATCCGCTTGTTATCCTGAGCAAAGCGAAGGATCTCTCGCGACGGGCTGCGAGATCCTGAGCGCAGCGAAGGATGACATTGGGTGGCCGATTCGTCTCTCCTCGTCTTAATGCATTGTCGCCCGTACATAGGGTGGGAGCATCATAGAAAAGCGAAATACGGCGAAGCTGGCAAAATTGTTTAGCATACCTCGACCAGGGCGACGCAAGCGTCCCCACCCCTCATCCCAACAACCCCCGCCCCTACGCGGTAGAACAAGGTTTTGTTTTGCATGGTATGATAGCAGAGAGAAAAAGCTTCTGGCGGTCCTTCCGCCTTTGCACGAGGGCTGTACCATGAATGATATCCGCTTCAAGATTCTGATGGTTAGTACGGAGGCGGTTCCTTTTGTTAAGGAGGGTGGCGTAGCTGATGTCATGGGGAGCCTACCCAAAGAGCTAGCAGCTTTGGGACACCAGGTGGCCCTGTTTCTGCCTCGCTATGGCTCAATTGATGCCATGCGCTGGTCGTTTAAACCCACAGGGTTGACGAAGATGGTCTCCTTGTCGGGTGGGAATTATTTCGTGACTGTTTGGCAAACCAGCCTCCCCGATTCGCCTGTCACCGTCTATTTGCTTGACAACTATGAATTTTTTGGTCAGCATCAGCAAATTTATCTTGGATTGGACCAGCGTGACGAGCAGCGACGCTTCATTCTATTTTGTCGCAGCCTGCTAGAGGTGCTGCCTGAACTCGGCTTTGTCCCGGATATTTTTCACCTGAATGATTGGCAGACAGCTTCGTGTGCCGCTTATCTGCGCACGACTCATCGCTACCTTCTGCGCCACGGGATGGCTCGCATTGTTTACAGCATTCATAACCTGCAGTACCAGGGTCGCTGGGACCCCTCTATTCTCGGTGAGGCTGGTCTGAGCGGCGCGGAGGTCTTTACTGCACGAGGCCTGGAGTTCTGGGGTGACGTAAACTGGATGAAAGCCGGCATCATGTACGCTGATGTCATAACGACTGTCTCTCATCGCTATGCCGAGGAGATCCAGACCCTGGATTATGGGTGGGGGCTTGATGAGGTACTCTTCCAACGCCATTCGCGCATCTTTGGTATCCCTAATGGTCTCGATTGGGATGCCTGGAATCCAGCTAGCGATAGCAATCTCACTGCCCGTTATACAGCTTCGGAGGCACAAGCGGCTAAGGCTGCTAATCGAACCAGTTTGAGGAAGGAGTTTGGCCTTGCGGACGATCCAGAAGTCCCCCTGATAGGTATTGTAAGTAGACTCGTTGATCAGAAAGGTTTCGATCTTATCGCGGCTATTGCCGATGAATTGCGCAATCTGCCACTACAGCTTGTGGTGCTGGGTACTGGACAACCCCATTACGAGGAGTTATTCCTGGAGCTTGCCGCAAACACAGTTAACGTACGCGCACGGATTGGCTTCGACGTTGCGCTTTCCCATCGCATCTATGCAGGCGCGGATTTCTTTCTGATGCCCAGCACTTTCGAGCCTGGAGGCCTGGGGCAGTTGATCGCGTTACGTTATGGGACGCTGCCAATTGTGCATGCGACGGGTGGGCTTGCCGATACCGTGACTGACGTGTTTACCGATCCCGTTCATGGCAATGGCATTAGTTTTATAGAGTACACACCCTCTGCTCTGCTCGATGCGCTTCAGCGTTCTCTGCGGCTTTACGCGGAGCATGATCGCTGGCCAGCTCTAGTCGTACGAGCGTTGGCATATGATTCACGTTGGTCAGGCAGCGCTCTAGCCTATAGCCAGTTGTATCAGAGGGTACTGCATCTCCCACCTATCTGAACTATATAAAGACTGTAGCTTTGTTGTTCTTTTTCTGTTCCACATAATGACAGCGGATCTATGCATTTGGACTTCTAGTGACAGGGTGTATATTCCTAGATATTCTCAAAGCAGGGCCTCTCAAAAGTTACTTATGAACCAGATCTGGCTCGCAAGCGAGCCTTCTTCGAGAGTGTGAAACATGAGTCATCCCGAAATTTCGGGATGAGCTAGCGAAAAGAAGCCTCCTGAGCTACACTTGAAGGAGTGAAACCGACCATCAAGCACACTCAGGAGGTAATCTTTATGCAGACACAGTATCTCATATCACCAGAAGC
>WNGE01002721.1_pt1 | contig 40219 bp, 35 predicted proteins | sample 5400651 | NCBI WGS metagenome assembly WNGE01 (sample SAMN13153370, study PRJNA577476) | soil metagenome | isolation source: 60 cm soil or saprolite under grassland replicate 2 | place: USA:California | collected 2016-06-15 | reverse complement strand
TTAGGGAGCTAAAGAAACTTTCGACGACAGCATTGTCTTAGCAGTTACCTTTGCCACTCATGCAGCATTCGGTTTAAGCAGTTCTCGATGACTTGCGCTAGAGTGCAAAATTCCCAGATCACTATGATGGATCAGCCCTCTGAATAACGAAACGTCTGATGTTTCAACTTATCAATGGAACCATAGAATGCGGTGAATGCAGGAATGACATTCGACATGGCGACGAGTTCAATTGTTATTATTGCGGCGCCAGTCTCTGCGAATATTGCCTGCTTCACCATGAGGATGGATGCTGTCTCTCAATTCGAGCTGGTTAAGGGTGGCATTTTTGAATTCGATTGTGTCAAGAATTTGGTGGGTCGAGGCTTTGTTACCGGCGTCGATCGTTCACCCTCTGTCCTGATTTCACAATTCAAGTTCGGTCGCGTTAAGCTTGCTCTTAACCGGTCACGAAGGGGACCAAGTTTCTATGCCCGAGGCGGCGCGCGCCTGATTCATTCACCGTGATCGGTTCGCCGATCAGGGCGGGCGTGCCTTTGAAGTCGATCTGTGTCTTGACCGTAAAAGTAAAACCAGGCTCGATGACGATATCCCTGTCGTGGGCGGCTGGCCCGGGCCCTACTCTCGGCCGGTCGGCGCCGAGACCGTTGGTATGGACCAGCACGCCGCCGCCCTTGGCTCCGCGCGCCTCGGCAAGCCGCACGAATTCATCAATCAAGCCGCCAATGGTATTGCCCGGTTTTACCCAATCTAAAATTCCCCGAAAACATTCGATGGCGATGTTCGTTGCCTGGCGGTAGGCGTCCGCATTCTTGCTGCCAATTAAGATTGAATGGTTGCATTGGGCCCGATAGCCTTGTAGTCGGGCGTCGATTTCCTGGCAAAGCACGCCGCCGTCTTCCATTGCGATCGCAAGCCCCATGCTATTGCTGGCATTGGCGGTTTTATTGTTGGAGCCAAGGGAAAGTCTCGCCGGATAATCGGCAGTGTGCGCGATCAACACTTTGGCCATTTCAATCCAGAGTTCCCCCTCTTCCACGCCGGGCCGGGCGATTTCCATCATCCTTGCGATTGCCGCTTCATTGGCGTCGGTGATTCGCTGGATCACGGCGATTTCTTCCTGCCCTTTGACGATGCGCGAGAATTCCAAGACGTCACTCGCCGGAGCAAAGGTAGCTTCCGGCAGGGCGGTCGAAATGCGCCGCCAGGTTTCAAGCGGGATTGTGCCCTCCGGCATGCGATACTGATCGAGCAAGCCGGTGACGCCGATGCGGCTTTTAGCGAACGCCAGCTCACGCAGCCGTTCGGGAACCAACTTTGAAAAATCGCCCCAGCGGATATCCGAGGGCCACTCGAGATTAGCCGCCCACATGCGGCGCTCGCGTTCCGAGGAGAGAATCGCAGTAACTTCGCCCGAAGCGGGGAAGACCACCCAGGCGCCGCCCTGGACTCCTCCCATCTGGCAAAGGTAACGGGAGTTGGCCTGGGGCTCGCCGACATCCGCCGCCGGCGCCAGCAAGCAGTCTAAGTTCCGCTCACGCATTAACCGGCGCACGCGCTCATAGCGGCGGTCGCGTTCAGCGAGGGAAAATGACGGCAAGCTCCGCTTGCCAGGTGCATCGGTTTGAAATGGATCCACGGGGTTATACGACATCGCGCACCTCAACAGTGAGTGGTTTATTTACCGCGTAGAGTACGAAGGGACACGAAGGTTTCGGATATCTAGGTTCTTAAACTTCGTGCACTTCCAGTCCTTCGTGGTAAGTACGGCCGTCAGGTATTCCTCTCGATAAAATTCATCACTACCTGATTCCAGTCTTGCGGGATCTCCCGATAATGAAAATGGGCGACGTTATTGAAGATGTGCATCTCCGTCTTGTTCGTTTTGGCGCTGATCATTTCAAACAGTTTGATACCGATCGGCACGATCGCCGATGGATCGTCGGCTCCCCAAGTGATCAAGACGGGCATGGTCATTCGTCCTTCTTGGATCCACTGATGGGTCTCGGCTTTATCGCGTTGAAATGTTCGAACGTTGGCCTCCGGATTGACCCCTTCGTCCTCTCTGCCGTCGGTGTTTAAGATTCTCAGAGTCTCCCGCGCCTTTGGCGTGTTGGCCATGAAAACAGCGGCGTCCAAATAATCATCGCTGATGTTGTCGGTGTTGACCGAGAGTTTTCCCCAATGGAAGCGAATGTACTCTCGCAAGTCCTTCGGGCCGTTCGCAAAGAGCTTGTGGCGCCGCTCAGCCATGTCGCCCACCGGCGGTCCCAAGGTGGCGCTGTCGACGATGACCAAGCTCTTACACACTTCCGGATGCTCGAGCGCCAAACGCGCCGCGGTATAACCGCCATTGGATTGTCCCACGACGTGGAACGACTTTACGCCCAGTATCTGGATGAACTGGTAGATATGTTGGACGATGGCGTGCTGCGTGAAATCGTCGAGGCTCTTGGGATTGTCTGTCATCCCGGCGCACAGCTTGTCTGGAGCCAAAACTCGAAACTTTTTTGACAAACCGGCGATGTTTCGGGTCCAGGTATTGGCGCTGCCCCAAGGTGAGAAGCGCGAGCCATGGATCATTAACATGACCTCGCCTTGCCCTTCGTCGTAGTAGCGCGTCCTAATGCCGTTTACGTCGACAAACTTTGCCTGATAAATGACCGAGCCTGTCGCCAACATGGGCGAGGTCCGGGTCGCTGCCGAACTCTGCATAAATTGTCTCCTTCGCCACCAAAATCTGCGCACATCTTATTGCATTGCGCCAAGTTGAATCAAGCATTTATAAAGCATTGAACATCCATTGACTCAATCGGTCCACAATTATATGAACGCCAATCAGGCTTGTCGCACAGTTATAAAGGGGGGCTACACTATGGCGAAGAACAAGCAGAACTCCAAGATCGGACAGACGGGAACAACGTTAAGCCGACGTCAATTCATCCGCTTGACCGCGACATCGGCGGCTTCGTTAGGCGCTCTCTCTTGGCCGCGAGGTTTTCTGTTTGCCGCGCAGGCGGCCAGAAAGCGAATTGTTATCCATACGGAGCGGCCGATTACGAGTCTGGGCTACCACAACCGCCGCGACACCGAGCATGTATCCATGGCTGATGCAGGATTGGTTTTTCAGAATCCGGTGACTTTGGAACGAGTACCCATTCTCGCTGAAGAGTTGCCATCAATTAAAAAGGGCACTTGGAAAATCGACCACCAGAAAAAAACCATGGTGACGGTGTACAAGCTTCGCCCCGGGCTCAAGTGGCACGACGGCAAGCCGTACACGTCGAAGGATTTCGAGTTCGGCTGGCAGATCGCCAAACATCCCGAATTCCCCATGCCCGATCGCCTCGTTCCAGAGATGATTTCTAAGATCGAGACGCCAGACGATCGCACTATCGTGATGCACTGGAACGATCTCTACAACGAGGCCTACGCGGTTCAATATACTCACGTGCGCGCATTTCCGCGCCATCTGCTCCAAGACGCTTTCAGCGCCGGCGACATGAAGGCGTTCGCCAACCTGCCGGCGTGGAACAAGACTTTCGTGGGCGCCGGACCCTATCGGGTGGCCGAATGGGATGGCGGCAACCGCATGGAGCTCGAGGCCTTCAATGACTATGCGCTGGGAAGACCCAAGATCGATCGAGTCAGCGTCCGCTTCGTCGAAGACAGCAATACCAACCTTGCGGCCGTGCTCGCCGGGGAAGTAGATTTCTGCATGCGCAGCACGATCTCCTTCGACGGCGCGATGATTCTGCGCGAGCAGTGGGAAAAAACCGGGAAAGGCAAGGTTCATATCAGCCCGGCCTCTTGGAGTTGGCTCAACCTGAGCCGCGACAATCCATGGTTCAATGACGTGCGGGTGCGGCGCGCGTTGATGCATGCGATCGACCGCGAGGCGATGGTAAAGAGTATTTTCAAAGGTGAGAATCTCGTGTCGCATTTTTCCATGTCGCGCATTCGCAAGAGCTTCAAGAAGGCTATGGCGGTGGCGACGATCTACAAATATGACCCCGAAAGGGCTAAAAAACTTTTGGTCGAGGCGGGTTGGAAACCCGGGCCGGAGGGTGTCCTGGTCAATGAAAAGGGCGAGCGCTTGGAGTTTGAGTTTCGTTGCCAGGCAGGCAGGCGTGAGCATGAGCAGGCCCAGGCGATTATCAACGACTACTGGAAGAAGATCGGCGTGCGCACCAACATCAAGAACCTACCGACCCGTCTGCTCAACTCGGCGGAAAACCGCAATCGTTGGCCCGGTGCGTATATCGGAACCCACAACGTCACCGTGGAGGAATGGGCGGAGCGCTTCCATACCAAGAATATCCCGACGGCGGAAAACAAATACGCGGTGGAAAACGTTTCCGGTTGGAACGATCCCCGCAAGGACGCGATCCTGGACGAGTTGAACGAAATCATCACACCGGACCGATCCGAAAAATTGCAGCTCGAATTCGTCAAGCTATTTACGGAATATTTGCCGGTCCACCCGCTTTATTACGGCCCTGAGGTCCTCGTCACTAAAAAAGGCCTAACCGGTATCACCCCGCGACAAGAGACCGGCGGGCAAAACTCGAGCACCTGGAACATGCACAAGTGGGACAAGGTTTGAGAAAATATCCGTTCAAACGGTTCAAATCGTTCAAGCCGTTCGAATCGTTTAACCCGCTTGAAAGAGCGAAGCTGTTGAACCAATTAAGCGGTTTAGAACTGGCAAGAATTTAGATTTATCACGGGGTCATGCTCTTCGTGGTGAATAATTATTGAGGTGGAAGCGAGGGTAAAAGATGAAAGTCGATGCCAATGGCGCGGTCGCATTGAATGTGAAGCGGATCGGCCATCTGGATACTCCAGGGGGCGGTCAAGTTCTCGTCCAAGGCAAAACTGCGTTCGTGGGTCATATTGATCCGCCGCACGGAACCTCAATCGTAGATGTATCGGAGCCGACCCGTCCGAGGCTTCTTTCGACTTTGGAGGTGCCGCCCGAAACGCATTCGCACAAGGTCAGAGTATCGGGCGACATCATGGTCATTAATAATGAAAACTACACGCGGCATCAGCAAATCGGCGGCAGCAGGATTCCCGCCGAGCGCACGCGGCTGGAAAGGGAACTCGGACGGCCGCCGACAGATGCCGAGCTCGCCAGCGCTCTCAACTACAGCGTCGCCGATCTAAAATCATTGGTGGAGTCGGCGGCGCGCGGCTATCAGGGAGGTGGCATCCGCATCTTTGATGTAGCCAATCCGCAAAAGCCACGTGAGCTATCCTTTTTTAAAACCGGTGGCAACGGAGTGCACCGCTTCGATTTTGACGGGCGGTATGCGCATCTCTCGACGAGAATGGAAGGGTACGAAGGCTATATTGTCATGATTGTCGACCTGAAAAATCCGAGCCGCCCGGAAGAGGTATCTCGCTGGTGGCTCTCTGGACAATGGGTAGCGGGCGGAGAAACACCTTACTGGGGATACGACCGCTACGAATGCCATCATCCGATGCGTTTTGGCGATCGGCTCTATGTCAGCTACTGCATGGCGGGCTTGGTCATACTCGATATCAGCGATATTGCCAATCCCAAACTCGTAAGCCGGTACAACTATCATCCGCCGTTCTTCAAGACGCACACATATATTCGCGCCCCGTTTGCGATAGGTGGAAGAGACATCGCCGTGGCAGTCGATGAGCAACCGCCACGTCCGCGCCCGGAACAGGTGCCGGCCTTCATGTGGTTCTTCGATGTGACGGATGAAAAGAGTCCGAAGCCGATCTCGGCGTATGCCATGTCTGAGGCGGACACACCGTGGACGCGCGCAGAGCACGGCGGGCGCTTTGGCGCGCACCAGTGTCACGAGCACATGACCGACAGTTTGGTCTACGTAACGTGGTTTAGAGGCGGGCTGCGGATTGTCGATATCGCTGACCCGGCAAAGCCCAAGGAAGTCGGCTACTTTATTCCGCCCCCGGGCAAGAATCAGAAGACGCCGCAATCCAACGACGTGTTCGTTGACACTCAAGGACTGATCTATCTTATCGACCGTTTAAACGGGTTAGATATTCTAGAATATACTGGACCCGCGGGACAGAAATCCGCCGCATAGGAAGGTATGGCTCGCGCAAAGGACGCAAGCGGCGCCAAGAAAGATAGGAGGTTATTCATGAGAACTCGTCGCAAAGCAATGCTGCTCGGAGTTAGTGTAACCACCGTTCTCAGTGTTGCTTCGGTCGCGTCAGGCCAGCGTCTGGGAAAAGACCTTAATGAAATCGTCCAGCTAGCCAATAAGGAACGAAGTGTCCGTGTCGCCACTTCTTGGGAGCCGGAAAATGAAGCGGCGCTCCTTAAAGGCTTCTACCAAAAGTATCCAGCGATCAAGGTTACCACCGACCGCATTAGCGGCATCGAAACTCGCGAGCGCATCCTGAATGAAGCTTTGGCGGGAGTTGTCGAGCACGACCTGGTCAATGTATCGGGGGAATTGCGCAATAATTATGTTAAAGCCGGTGTAATGACCGGGCCCGTCGCCTGGCGGAAACTATTTCCGAACGTGAAGGATGTGCATTTCAGTCCCGACGGTTACTTCGCGGTCAGTGGATTTAGCACCTATATCATCGCCTACAATCCGTCGCTCGTACCGAAGGAGAAAGTTCCCAAAAAATGGGACGACTGTCTGGATCCTTACTGGAAAGGAAAGTTCGTGGTCTTAACCCGTCCCCGAACGTTCACCGGCCTCGCCGCCGGTTGGGGTGAAGAAAAGGCTCTCGCCTTCGCCCGCGCGCTCAAAGATAATCAACCGGTCTGGAAAAGCAGCCAATCGGGAGCGCTCACCCAGGTGGCCATCGGCGAGTATCCAATGATCTGTGGGATGGCTTACCACTCCTTGAAAAGTGTGGTGATGAGGGACCCCAAGGCTAAGATCGCCTATGCTGTGCCCTCCGATCTTCCGTTCCAAATCGGCGAAGCGATGGCGATCATGAAAGGCGCCAAGTCGCCGAACGCGGCATTGGTATTGACCGGCTGGTTGGTGACACCGGAAGGGCAGAAAAACATGGACTTAGAGGGTAGAAGTTCTCCCTTTGTCCCAGGAACCGAGGCCGCGGAGCTGGTGAAAAAAAATAATGCCAAAATTGTTTTTGAAAGTTGGGACGCGCTGCAGCACGAAGCCGATATGGCGCGGAAGATTACCGCGGCCTGGGGATTCCCCAAGGCGAAGAATTGAAGCAGGAAAAACATTTAGCTACAGAGGGCACAAAGGTCACAAAGTAGGGGCGCGATTCATCGCGCCCTCGGACGGACAAGCGAAAGACAGAAAATCGTTTAGCCGCAAAGGCATGCCCTGAGCCCTTCGGCTAGCGTCGTCGCTGAGAATTTACTCAGTGGCAAGCCGCCAGTCAATTTGAAAATGGATAAACCATGAACGCAACCAGAACGATTGCGATCCCTCGTTTCAATCTCCAAATTCTCCGGCGTTTCCGGGGAAACTTTATTCCGTTCGCCTTGACGGGCTTCTTGCTTTTTCTGATCATCATCCCTCTTGCGCGGTTGCTCATCAGCAGTTTTCAGTCTGGTCACCCGGCGATTCCGGAAGGTTGGACGCTGCAGAATTATGTCGCGGCCTACTCGATGCCGCTTTTTTATCAGGCCCTCGGGACGACAATCATAATCTCTGCCATCGGTACTCTGCTCACTCTCGGGATCGCCGTATTGTTCGCGTGGCTGATCGAGCGAACGGATATGCCGCTACGCAACCTCGCTTGGGCTTTGATTCTTATTCCGATGGCGATTCCCGGCGTCCTTTTTGCCCTCGGGTGGGCACTTCTGCTGGCCCCTAAGACCGGGGTTTTGAATATTATCCTACGGAGCGTCTTTGAACCGCTCGGTTTTCCGCTGACCGAGGGGCCTCTAAACATTTACTCCATCGGTGGACTGATCTTTCTCGACGGTCTTCGCGGAGTGACAACGGTTTTTCTGATGGTCGTGGGCGCTTTTCGCATGATGGATCCCACGATGGAAGAAGCAGCACGAGTCGCCAAGGCCAATGGACGGGCCGCGTTCTTTCAGGTTACGCTGCCTGCCTTGATGCCGGCCGTTCTTAGCGCCGCCATCTATTCTTTCATCTCCAGCATGGAATCGTTCGAAGGGCCGCTGGCCATCGGGCTTCCAGGGGGCATTTTTGTTTTGAGCACTTTGATCTATTTCACCACCCGTCTTCAGGCGCCGCTGGACTACGGCCTGGGCGCTGTGTTTGGCGTGGTTTATATGGTCTTGATGCTCGTCTTGCTTTTTGGGTACCGACGAATAGTCCGCTATTCGGAGCGCTATTCGACCATCACTGGGAAAGGTTTCCGGCCTCGGGTCATTCCTATTGGCAAATGGCGCCATCCGGCTCTCGGCATGTTTGTCGGCTACTTTATCGTCACGGTCGGCGCGCCGTTCGTCATTTTGTTCTGGGCGTCTCTGCTGCCGAGTTATCGAATTCCATCGTACGAGGCTTTGAGCCTGGTTTCGCTCGCCAACTACCTGCAGATTTTTTCGATGCCCAAGCTCGGCTCGATTGTCTGGAACACTCTCCTGCTGATGGTCATCGCAGCGACAGCGACCATGCTACTCGCCTTCTTTGTTTCATGGGTGATCGTGCGCACGGAATTGAGCGGCAGGGGCGCGCTCGATGCGGTAACATTCTTTCCCCATGCCGTTCCGGGAATTGTCATCGCCTTGGCCTTGATGATGGCCTATCTCAGTCCGCCCCTAAAATATCTCGGCATCTATGGTACGCTTTGGATTCTCGCGATGGGGTTCATCGTAAGCTACATCGCCTTTGCGACCCGGCTGATGAACAGCGCGATCATTCAGGTGCAGAAAGAGTTGGAACAGGCCGCGTACGTTTGCGGCGCTACCCCCACGCGCACTTTGCTCGCGATCACTTTGCCGCTGCTCTTCCCGGCCTTTGCCGCGGGTTGGGTTTGGGTGGCGGTCCATGTGTTACGGGGGTTTTCCATCCCCTTGATGCTATCGAGCAAGAACAATGAGGTTTTTGCCGTATCGCTGTGGGAATTTTGGGATCGAGGACTGATATCCACCGCATCCGCCCTCGGGGTTTTGCTCATCGCGGTTTTGATCCCTCTGACGCTCATCATGCGCCGTTTCATCCTCCGTGTAAGCGCTCAGGAAAGGTAAGACTGATTTATGAGAGTGAATGTAAATGGCCTGGGCAAAACGTTTCAGACCATGGACGGAAGGGTCGACGCGATTCAGGACCTTAGTTTTGAGGTCGAGCCGGGTCAATTTTACACGTTGCTCGGACCGAGCGGATGCGGCAAGAGCACGACGCTTAGATGCCTTGCGGGTCTGGAGCGCCCGGATCAGGGCGAGATCAGAATCGGCGACCGAATCGTATCGTCTCCGACGGTTTTTCTGCCGCCAAACGAAAGGCCCATCGGCATGGTGTTTCAATCCTACGCGATTTGGCCTCACATGACGGTTTTCAACAACGTGGCCTTTCCGTTGAAGCAGCAAAAGGTGCGGAAGAACGCGCACCGGCCGGCGCCCTATCTCAGTGGCGGGCAACAGCAGCGAGTGGCTCTGGCGCGCGCGCTGGTGTCCGAGCCTCAGGTATTGCTGTTGGATGAGCCGCTGAGCAATTTGGACGCCAAACTGCGCGAGGAGCTCAGACTGGAAATCAAAGAATTGCTCCAGCGATTAAACATTACCGCCGTTTATGTGACCCATGATCAAGCCGAGGCTTTGGCCATGTCGGATCGCGTTGCCGTGATGTTCGGGGGGAAAATTCTTCAGGAGGCGAACCCGAAGGAACTTTATCTCAAACCCAATGCTAAGTTCGTCGCCCAGTTTATCGGTCAGGTGAATTTTTTTGAAGGCACGGTTTCAGAAAGCTCACGCAACGGAATCGGCGTCGTCAAAACAGGCCAAGGTGATTTTCGTTGTGCTCTGCCTGGCATCATTCAGAGTGGCGCCGAGGCGCTCGTGGCTATCAGGCCGGAAAGTTTTCTGGTTTCCGCTGAGACGCGACCGGATGCAGCCAACGTTTTGCAGGGAAGGGTAGAGAAGAGCGTTTTTCTCGGCGATTTCATCGACTGTCAGATTCGCGTGGGCGAGCAAATCGTGCGCGCAAAGCTGCCGCCTACCAGCGACTTGGCCCAGGCAGAACAAGTGTTCTTGCAATTCGAACCCCATGCGTGCATCGTCCTGCCGGTCTCGGGTTAGTCCTCGCTGGCGGACAGAAAGAGGATTAACCACAAAAAACGCAAAGGTCACAAAGTAGGGGCGCGATGAAGCGCGCCCTCATGGGGAGAACGAAAGACGGAAAGTCGTTTCGCCGCAAAGAACGTGGTTCGATAAACTCACCACCCTGACGAAGTCGAGGGGCGAAGAACGCAAAGAACCTGGGAAGAAAAAACCGTCGTGATGAAACAAGGTTAGCGTAACGATTATCGAGCCGGGGTGCCCTCGCAGATTTGAATAGGAAGTAATTATGGCAAGCCGGAAGAATAGAACGCTGACAAGACGACAATTCATGTTGCGTTCCGGGATGGCTGCTATTGGCATAGGGCTATCAACTCGAGCGCATCCGCTGGCGGCAGCGCAGGTCGGCCAGAAGCGAATTGTCATAATGGGAGGCCGCCGCACCGCCGGCTTCGCCAACCATGGCCGCTCGGATACCGAGCTCACAGGTTTGGTGGACGCGGGCCTCGCGGGACAGGACCCCGTCACGTTGGAACGCTTTCCGTGGCTTGCCGAGGAACTTCCGTTCGTCAAGAAGGGAACCTGGACGATCGACAGACAAAAGAAAACAATGGTGACTACATATCGTTTACGATCGGGCTTGAGATGGCACGATGGCAAACCCCACACCTCCCACGACTTCAAGTTCGGCTGGGAGGTGCACCGCCATCCGGAATTTCCGCTGCGCGATCGGCTGGTGCCCGACCTGATTGAGAAAATCGAAACTCCCGACGACCGTACCATCGCGATTCACTGGAAGGGACTTTACAACGAGGCCTATGCCATTCAGAAGCAGCAACTGCGCGCCTGGCCCAGGCATATTTTGCAGGACGCTTTTCAAGCGGGCGATATCAAAGCTTTGACCCGCGATGCTTACTGGAACCAAAAGTTCATCGGCACGGGACCCTATCGTCTCGTTGACTGGGGTGGCGGCGCGCAGATCGAAGTCGAAGCCAATCCCTATTATGCCCTGGGAAAACCGAAGATCGATCGGATTACTTATAAAGTGGTGGAGGATAGCAACACGGCGCTTTCGGCGATGCTGGCCGGGGAAGTCGATTTGGCGCTGCGTGATACGCTTTCCTTCGACGGCGCCATAGTCTTGAAGGAACAGTGGGAGGCAAAAGGGCTGGGAACAATCAGCATCAGACCGATTACGTTCCGCTGGGTGAATCTGAGCGGAACTAATCCGCTCTTCAAGGACGTCCGGGTCAAACGCGCGCTGCTCCACGCCATCGATCGCAACAGCATGGTCAATAATGTCTTCCGGGGCGTGGCGCCCATCATTCACTTTCCGCTCTCGCCGTTCCGCAAGTCGTACAAGCGGGCGGATGCCGCAGCGATGAAATACGAATACAACGTGGACAAGGCGAAGCAACTTTTGAGCGCCGCGGGATTTACACCAGGCTCAGACGGAGTGTTGGCGAACAGCAAGGGCGAGCGCATGGAGTTCGAGTTCCGCACCGAAGCGGGGAGCAGGGAGGACGAACAGGCACAGGCGATCATCGTTGACTACTGGAAGAAGATCGGTGTGCGAGCTCAGATCAAGAACTTGCCGCCACGAGTCTTTAACTCTGAGGAATATCGCAATCGCTGGCCGGGAGCCGCGCTCGGCGGGCAAAATCTCGTCGTTGAAGAATGGGCGGAGCGCTTCCATAGCGCCGGCACCCCCACTGCGGAAAATCGCTGGGCATCCGAATCGGTCTCGCTATGGCAAAATGCTCGGGCGGACGCGATCATGGACGAATTGAACACGATTATTCCTGAAGCGCGAGCCACTGAGCTACAGGTGGAATTCGTCAAGCTGTTTACCCGCGACCTGCCATATCTGCCGCTATACTATCGGCTCGAATGGCTCGCGATCAGAAAAGGATTGACGGGGATGACTCCTCGCATCGAGAGCGGCGGACAGAATATGAACACTTGGAATATGCACCGGTGGGACAAGGTTTGAGAAAACAGTCATTCAAATGTTCAAAACGTTCCAGCCGTTCAAACTGTTTAATCCGTTGAACTGGGCAAGCGGCTGAACAATACGCTTCTCACGTAAAGGCACAACGCAACCAAGGAAAAGACGATAGCTTTCCATGCTCCATTATTTGACCCGTCGGATGTTTCAACTAGTGCCGCTGCTCTTCTTCATTTCGGCCTTTATTTATCTTTTGCTTTATCTCATGCCGGGCGATCCGCTCTATCGGATGCTTGAAGATGTTCCTAATTTGCGTCCACAAGATTACGAGCGGCTACGGAAACTGTATGGCCTGGACGATCCTGTATATATCCAGTACTGGAAGTGGCTCTGGCAGTTAATCCAGCTCAACCCCGGCTACTCTCGCGAGTACGGCCAGCCGGTCGTCGATATTATTCTTCCAGCGTTAAAAAATACTTTGGTGCTCACCATCACTGCAGTCGTGATCGGCAAGGTGGTGGCCATCCTGTTGGGTATTTTTTCCGCCGTCCGACAATATTCGATCGGCGATTACATTCTCACTGCGATCACCTTTATTTCTTACTCGGTTCCAGCGTTTTGGCTTGGTCTCATGTTGATCATTGTCTTCTCCGTTAAACTCGGTTGGTTGCCGACATCCGGCATGGTCAGCACCGATCTTGCCTCCGGCAGTTGGGAGGCGATGGTCGACTGGATCAAGCATTTGATCTTGCCGGTGTCGGTGCTGGCGATCTCCGAGATTATCCAAGTGCAGCGCTTCATGCGCTCGAGCTTGTTGGAAGTGCTGCGGCAGGATTACTTGACCACGGCGCGGGCCAAAGGACTGAGCGAAAGAGTGGTCATCGGACGTCATGCGCTGAAGAACGCGCTTATTCCCGTGGTCACGATTATTGCCGTTACCATGCCGCGGGTCGTCGGCGGCTCCGCGGTCGTGGAAACCGTTTTCGCTTATCCCGGCATGGGCCGGCTGCTGTTTACTTCGATCATGGGCAACGACTACGTGGTGGCTATGACCGTGGTGATGATCATCGCGGTGACCGTAATTTTCTTTAATCTGTTGGCGGACATCATCTATGGCTGGCTCGACCCAAGAATTCGCTATCAAAGCTGAATTGACGAACGCGTCTCCGGCTCAGGCCGGCTATTGGCCGGTTGTCTGGCGCCGCTTCAGGAAGCACCGCGTTGCCTACGTCGGCTTCTTTTTCTTCATGTTGTTGCTTTTTTTTGTTATCGCCGGGCCATTCATGGTTCCCTTCCAACTCGATGAAGTCTCCTTGTCGGAACGCATGCATATGCCGTCCTGGAAACACTGGTTTGGCACGGATGAGTTGGGACGAGATACCTGGGTGCGCATCATGCACGGGGGAAGAGTTTCACTGACGGTGGGTTTGATCGTCGGCATCAGCACGGTGATTCTCGGCGGGCTCATCGGAATCCTCGCCGGTTACGTCGGCGGAGTTTTAGATAATGCGCTCATGCGCCTCGTCGATACCATCTACACTATCCCGCGAATCGTGTTACTGCTGGTGCTTTCGAAGTTGGCCGGGCCGGGCTTGCTGAATATCATCATTATTCTTGTCGCGCTGGAATGGACTAATGCCGCTCGTTTGGCGCGTAGCGCGGTGCTGTCTTTCCGCGAGCAGGAATTCGTGCTCGCCGCGCGATGCCTCGGAGCCTCTCGTTGGCGCGTCATGCTGCGCCACCTGTTGCCGAACTCGCTCGCACCACTGATCGTCGCCGCCACGCTCGACGCAGGCGCGGCGATTCGTGCTGAGACCACCTTGAGCTTCTTGGGCCTTGGCATTCAGCCGCCGACACCCAGTTGGGGCAACTTACTCACCAACGCGGCGACGAATATTTTCATCGCGCCTCTGCAAGTTTTTCTTCCCGGGCTTTTCATTTTCTTTGCCTTGATGAGTTTCAATCTGCTCGGCGACGCGTTGCGTGACGCTCTAGATCCGCGCCTGGCCGAGCGCGGCAGGTGACGTATTCATGACGCAAACGACAATTATTGCTTGGTCGTGCTCAAGCTCTGCAAGAAGCCCGACGTCTTGAGAAACTCCGCGAATGAGTTGTCGATAAAATCAGCAGCGCGCGCGTCTTTGGCTCGCGGGAACTCTTTTTCGTCGAGATACATCAATTGGCCTTGTATCGGCTCGGTAAGCACTGCAAGGTTCGCGTCCCAATACGGCGCGAACTGCTCATAGGTGCCGTCGATGATTTTCACGTCGTCGGTGTCGGTGAATTTGCCGATTGCCCTTTTGGCCACGGCGGGATTCTGCCGCGATACCATCGTCGCTTCCGCCACGGCCTTGAGAAAAGCATAGAGTGAGTTGGGATTGGCTTTGATGATTCGCTCGGTGGTGCCGAACGCAAGATGAAGGCCGGGGACATTGCTTTGCGCGATATCGATCAACAGACTGAGCCCGGCGTCGCGCGCCTTTAGAGTATTGGGGGCGGACAGCGTTCCCGCCGACGTCTTACCTCCCATGACCGCCGTCAGAACAGCCGGGATCGTTTGGACGTAGAGGAAGCTCACATCTTTATCGGAAATCACGCCGGTTTTCTTGAGCGCTTCGCGCGTGGCGATCTCGGTCGAAGTGCGCGGCGTCGTGACCGCGATAGTCTTGCCCTTGAGCTCGGCCAGAGAGCCCATCCCCTTACCACCCCACAATTGGAAAATAAATCGTTGCAGCGAGCCGCCGATATATTTTACCGGCACGTTTTGTAAACGCGCATTGACAAGATCAGGGCCTGAGGAGATTACGTCGACCTCGCCGGCAACCAATGCTTGCAGCGCGACTTGCGAGTTGAGAAGCTTTAAGCTCGCATCGAGACCGTGCTTTTTGAAAAGCCCTGCTTGTTGCGCGACCCATAACGGCGTAAACGCGCCGCTGGCTTGGGTATAGGAGAGCGTGAAGCTGTTTTTCTCCGGCTTGCCGCCGAGTTGTGCCGCCGCCCGAGATGGCAAAGCAAAGAAGGCGCAAACCAAAGCCGGGAAAATCCAGCATCGCGACCAATCACCCGCTCGGCTGCGCGCTTTCATCCGCATATGCCACCTCCTATTTTGCGTCTGGATAGCAGATGAGCGCGCCGCCCGTCAAACCGGCGACAGAGTTTTCAGACGAGGTCGAGATTGTCGCCGAAGCTCAGAATTTCAGCCTGAAGTTGTTAGCCATTGACAGCAAAGCGTCTCTCTTTATAGATTTCTTGAGAAAGAGCAGGTCGATAGCGAGCGCGACGGAGGAAGCAAGCAATGACAGAAAGCAAAGCAGAAAACGTGGGACAAAGCGCGTATCAAAAATTGCTCGATGATTTGCCACGCACCGGGCCGGGCAGCCGCGGCGGCGAGATGCTGCGCCGTTATTGGCATCCGGTTTGTTTGTCAGCCAACCTCACGGACATACCCATCGCCGTCAGGATGTTGTGCGAAGACTTAGTGGTGTTTCGCGACGGCAAAGGACGGCCGGGGTTGTTGGGCATTCACTGCCCACATCGGCTGGCGTCGTTGGAGTATGGTCAAGTACGCGAAGACGGTTTGATGTGCTCCTATCACGGCTGGAGATACGATACTCAGGGCCGCTGCATCGACCAGCCTTTGGAGCCGCGCGACAGCGATCTCAAAAGTAAGATTCGCCATCTTTGGTATCCTGTCGAAGAGTGGGGAGGCGTGATCTGGACCTACATGGGATCGGAGAAAGAGAACCCACCGCCGTTGCAAAAAATCGATGTCCTCGCTCGCACCGACGGAGACGTGAAGCTGGTAGACGGCGATGTGCGGAACTACAATTACCTCAACTGGATGGAAAATTTCGCCGACATGGGCCATGCCGTGGTGCTCCATGGCCTACAGATTAGGGACGTGCCGGAAGAACTCAAACCCTATAACGACTACAGCATAAAAAACTGGACGCCGTTGCCGTTGGAGCACGTGGAGACGGAGTTCGGCATGAAGACGGTCGCCGTGCTCGACACCGGTGATCCGGAAGTAAAATTCGTCAACACATGGAGCATGGCCATGCCGATCCACTGGAGATTTTCCGGAATCAGATCCGGATTCCCGCCTGATTTTACCGATGAACGGCAAGAAGGCGGCGGGATGATACGGATCATCGACGACACCCACTTTGAGCTGATTCGCTATAATTTGTTTCGCAATGGAAATTTTCCAGGGCCGATCGTGTTCGGACTGCCGCCGGGCTTAAAAGGCACGACTGAGAAAAAAGCGCACGATAAACGACCGTACTCTGGATGGGAAGGAGTGCCGGCGCTGGAAGATTTAGTCTTGCAGGAGTCGCAGGGAGACATTCCCGAGCGTCGACTCGAGCATCTCGGCACATCCGACCGCGGCGTCATCATGATGCGACGAATATGGCACAAGTCGATTGAAGACGTTGCCACGGGAAAAGACCCCAAGGGAGTGGAGCGAAAACAAAATGGCATGCTCGAAGTGGACACCTTTCATGGCCACGTCAAAGTCAATGAGCTTAAAATAGGTCCGGAGAACATGCCTTCGTCGCGAGACGGGCAGGGGCTTATTCGGGATAAGGAAGGTAAGTTGGTGTTTGGTGAGCCATCCTAAAAAGCGTGCGTGACCGGCGACGCTTACGATAGCTTCGACCGCTCCGTACATTTGCATTGCGAGATTTCGGGAAGTCCGCAAACGTGATACATGAATGGCATGCAAGAAGCTAACGCGACTAATTTCATTGACGGAGGTCTTTATGAAGAAATTTCGCATAGAGCCGCACGGGCGCCTTCAGGAATGGGTCGCTGACGAAAAGGGATACTTCAGGGACGAAGGATTGGACTACGAGTTTTTAACCTCATACGCGACGCAGTCGTCCGGATATGCGCTCGTGCAATCCACCGAGTCCGCCGCGCCGGAAGTAAAGCGCGGGGCCTTCGAAAATATGGAGAAAGGCCGCGCCGCCGACATCAGTTGCGCGTGTCATTGGGCGGTCAATATGGCTTCTTCCTCGGGCCACGGCCGCATGTGGGGACACGCATACTCCGTGACCCCCTCGGCCATTGTCGTCCCGCCGGAGTCTTCGATCAAGAAGCCGCGCGACCTGGCCGGCATCGAGGTCGGGGTGGGCTATCACTCCGGCAGTTACTTTTCTGCCATCCAAGCATTGGAAAAGATCCTCAAGCCCGATGAGATCAAACTCGCGTTTATCGGCCAACCGCAGGACCGGCTGGCTGCGCTGCTGAACCGTAAAGTCGATGCGGCAAACATGTTTGGCGCACCGCTGTACGTCGCCGAACAGCAGGGTTGCCGAAAAATTTTAGACACCACTTTCATGATCGGTTTCTTGTTGCATCAGGATGCGGACGTGGAAGATATCAAGCGATACTTTAAGGCGCTGCAGCGCGCGCAACGAGATATCGACCTCGAACCGGAGCGTTACAAACATTACTTCCTCAAAGAGTTGCCGGAAAAGTATCACGACCTGATCGATGTCGGCGGGTTTGGGCCGGGAGAGCGTTTGGTATTCGAGCCGTATACGCGGGAGATATTCGAGCAGACGCATCGCTGGATTGAACAGGAAAAGCTCTTCCCGGAGGGCCAGGCGGGCGAACGAGACTACGACCGTGCCGTCTCCATGCCCGACTAACGCCGCGCTGTGGCGCCGAAAATTATGGGACAGATCGCTGTCGCTATGGTTTGATATCACGCGTCGGCGCTTTTCTTCGCCAGCCCGGCGATGATCTTCTCGTTCCCCGTGCGATGACATCCTTCCTTCAGCGCGAGTTTCAGTTCGTCGGTGCGTTAGTAAAACTGTATTCACGCCACACCCTCGGTATAATCCCGTCATGAGCGGCCGTATAGAAAATGGCGGTTGTACTCAGGCTTTTTCTGCGAAGAAATTATAAAGCCAGCCGAAAAGAAAGCCGGCGAGCCCTCCGGCAAGTAGGGAATAGAAAGTTCCAACGATAATACCAATCGGTCCGCTGACCGCGTCATAGCCGGGGTAGAGCGACATTAGAATTGCCAGGTAGGCACCGCCGTAGGGGCGCAAGAGGGCATTCAAGAGCGAGATGAAAAGAAAGCAGATGGCTTTAAAAAGCGCGCCGGCGATGATCATGGATTTGAGTGACAACTTCATAGGCATCGAATGGCAGATCCAAAGAGTTAGGCGCTCGAGCGTTCCCTGGAAAATTAAAAACACCTCTACAACCAATTTAGCAATAAATCCAGTTCTCGCCGACCTTGTTGGCTCTCGGAGGGTGGTCGAAACGCTTGGATCGGGCGAGTTCATTTGCACCACTTTCGAATATCCGTTACTTTTAAATCCTAGCTTTATAGATCGCGGACGCAGCTTTGGCTTCCACCAAGGACACGACACAAGCCCCCAGTTCAGTTGCTACGAATCGGAAAGTCGCCTTCGCGGCGCTCAAGCATCGCGACTTCCAATGTTTTTTTGTAACTACCATGCTCGCGATGATGGCGGACAACATCGAGCATGTAATCACTTACTGGGTGCTGTTCCAAAAATTTCAGTCGCCGGTGCTCGCCGGCTTCGCGGTAATTAGCCACTGGACGCCGTTCTTGCTGCTCTCGGTCTACTTCGGCGGTCTGGCTGATCGCTACGATTGCCGCAAACTTATCCAGGTCGCGCAGATCATGTACATGGTCGTGTCGGCGGCATGGGCGATTCTGTCCGGCGTGTTCTGGACGCCCGCAGAGATCCTGCTGATTCACGATATTGTCGGCGCGGACGATCTGCCGAGCGCGGTGCGGCTCAATGCGACCAGCCGGCAACTCGGTATCCTACTCGGTCCGGCCGTCGGCGGCGGTTTGATGCTGATCCTCGGCGCGCCGACAGGTCTGCTGGTGAACACGCTGATCTATTTGCCGTTGACTATTTGGCTCATGATCGTTCCCTACACGGGGCACACCCGCGAAGGCATGAGCGTGCGTCGCGCGCTGCGCTGGCGCGATGCCCCAGCGGTTATTCGCGAAGTCTTCGCGAACCGTCCGATCGTGACCATGATCCTGCTAGGCGGCGCCGCGTCACTTTTCGTCGGCAATGCGTTTCAAGCGAACATGCCGGAATTCGCGCATGACCTGGGCGCTGAAAAAGCGGACTTCGCATACAGCGCGCTCTTGACGGCCAATGCTGCCGGCTCGGTGTTCGGCGGCTTCGTGCTCGACGGCAAAGCATGGTTACCGCCGACGGTGAAATCGGCAATCACATGCGCGATTCTCTGGTGCGTGACGATGACCGTCTTCGCTTTTTCGAAGAGTTACCCTTTGTCTCTCGTTCTCTTGTTTATCGCTGGAGCTCTGAATCTATCCTTCTATTCGATCGCGCAAACGATCGTACAATTGGAAGCGCCGGTTGCATTGCGCGGACGGCTGATCGGACTCTTCTCCATGTCGGCGTACGGCTTGCGCGCATTCAGCGGCTTAACGGTGGGCGTGATCGGCGGTCTGATCGGCATTCACTGGTCGCTGGCTTTGAGCTCAATGGCGCTGCTCGCCGTGACCGTGGCTCTCTTCGCGTTCACTTCATTGGGCTCCAGGGCGGAAGAGCTCAACTGAACGCAAAACTCAGCGACGTCGTTTGTCTGTCAAACTCTGCGGATCCCCAATCGTTTGCCTCGCTGCAGGTTATCCGTTAGTGTCGTCGGTTAACCCACCTGCTTTTGGAGACAACAGTGGCATCCGTGAGTGACAAAGCCAATCCAACCACGCCCGGTTCGAGCAAAAAAGTCGCCTTCGCCGCGCTGCGACACAAAGATTTTCGCTATTACTTCATTGGCACGGCGCTGGCGATGATGGCGGACAATATCGAGCACGTAATTAGTTACTGGCTGCTTTATCAAAAGTTTCAATCGCCGACGCTTGCCGGATTCGCCGTGCTGGTGCACTGGACGCCGTTTTTGCTTTTCGCCGTCTACTTCGGCGCGCTCGCCGATCGCTACGACTGCCGGAAAGTCATCCAAGTTGCGCAAATCATGTACATGGGAGTGTCGGTGGCATGGGCGTATCTGTTCTATACGGATACGATTCAAATCTGGCATGCCTGCGTTTTGCTGGTGATTCACGGAATGGCGGGTGTGCTCTGGGGCCCGGGAAGCCAACTCTTGATCCACGACATCGTCGGCACGGAGCATTTGCAAAGCGCCGTCCGGCTCAACTCTACTAGTCGACAACTCGGCGTTCTTTTTGGTCCTGCGGTGGGCGGTGGACTGATGCTTTTATTGAGTCCGGCGATGGGCCTTGTGGTCAATGCACTCATTTACCTGCCGTTAACCGTTTGGTTGTGGGCTGTGCCCTACACGGGTCATAGCCGCGAAGGCGCTGCGCGGGCGCGCCGAGCCCTCGGTTGGCGTGACGCTTTCGAAGTCATCCGCGAGGTGTCCGGTAACCGGCCGATCATCACTATGGTCGTGCTGGCCGGCTGCGTGTCATTCTTTGTCGGCACCGCCTTCCAGGCGACGATGCCGGAGTTCGCGCACGATCTGGGCACGGAGAAAGCCGACTTTGCCTACAGCGCACTGTTGGCCGCCAATGCCGCCGGCGCGGTGATCGGCGGGTTCCTGCTCGAGGGCCGCGGCTGGCTTCCGCCACGGGTCCAAACCGCGATGATCAGCGCGATTCTTTGGTGCGTCGCGATCACCGGATTCGCGTTTTCTTCGAGTTATTCTTTGTCCTTGTTGCTTCTGTTCACCGCGGGAGTGTTAAACCTGACTTTTTCTTCGATGGGGCAGACGATCGTGCAGCTGCTATCGCCGCCGCACCTACGCGGTCGTTTGATCGGCTTGTTCGCCATGGCCAGCATGGGCCTCAAAGCCTTTAGCGGCTTGACCGTGGGCGTACTGGGCGGACTCATCGGTGTGCACTGGTCGCTCGCAGCGAGCGCGATGGTCTTGTTGACTGTAACGGTGGCGTTATTTGCTTTCGCTATTCCGGGCCGGCGGCAAGGAGAGTTCAGTTAAAGGTGAAGCGGGCTAAGAGCAGAAAGCCGAGCGCAAAAGGGAGGCGGAATAAGACAAAAGCAGAATTAAAAAGGAAAAATGACAAAGGAAAAAAAATTTCCGACGGATCACTGCTCTAGCCTTCGAAGGTTCTTTATCCTCTCGATAGGTCGCACAAACACGGATGGCTGCTAAACCGATTTCTTCAAGTATCGATGCATCGTTAAAAGCCGAGCGAAAAGTTGCTTTCGCGGCGCTGCACCATCGCGACTATCGGAGATATTTTTTCGTGATCATGTTGTCGCAAATGGGTGACAACATCGAGCATGTGATCAGCTATTGGCTGCTCTATCAGAAATTTCATTCGCCGGTGCTGGCGGGCTTCGCCGTGATTAGCCATTGGACGCCATTCTTGTTTTTTGCCGTCTATTTTGGCGCGCTCGCCGATCGGCACGACTGCCGGCGCGTGATTCAGGCTGCTCAGCTCATGTACGCCAGCGTGTCGCTTACCTGGGCGATTCTGTTTCTCACCGATACGATTCAAGTATGGCACGCCTGCGTTCTCTTGGTGATACATGGCATGGCCGGGGTGCTGGGGAGCCCCGGCAGCCAACTGATCATTCATGACATCGTCGGACGCGAATACTTGCAAAGCGCAGTCAGGCTCAATTCAACGGGACGCAATATCGCGGTACTTTTCGGACCGGCGGTAGGCGGAGCAACGATGCTTCTTTTCGGGGCTCCAGCGGGGCTTTTTATCAACACGTTTATGTACGTGCCGATGATCGTCTTTATGTTTATTCTGCCCTATACCGGCCATGGCCGCGACGACGCAGGAAGCGGTAGAGCGCCGCGATTTAGCCTTGGCGGCGCGCTTCAATTGATGCGCGAGACGGCCGCGAATCCGACACTTCTTTCCATGATTCTTCTAGGCGGGGCGACATCGCTGCTTGTGGGCAATGCCTTCCAGGCTCAAATGCCGGAATTCGCCCATGACTTCGGTCACGAAAAACAAGACTTGGCATATAGCATCTTGCTCGGAGCCAATGCGGGCGGAGCGGCAATTGGCGGTCTCCTGCTGGAAGGCACCGGCCTGCTTAGACCGAACGCGCGCAACGCCGCGATTTGTTCGATCCTCTGGTGTCTGGCGATCGTCGGTTTCGCGGCGTCCTCGAATTACGTGTTGGCGGTCGCGTTGCTATTCTGCGCGGGGCTGCTCAATTTAGCGTTCCTTTCGATGGCGCAAACTCTCGTGCAACTACAGGCACCGACCCAGCTACGCGGGCGCTTGATCGGTTTGTTTAACATGTCGAACAATGGCTTGCGGGCCTTCAGCGGCGTGACCGTCGGCGTCGTTGGCGGACTAATTGGCGTGCACTGGTCACTGGCGCTGAGCGGGATGGTATTACTGGCGGTGACGATTGCGTTGTTTGCGTTGGTTATTCCCGGACGGGGCGGCGAACCGGTAAACTGATCTCTTAATTTTTACGAGACGAAGGTCAAAAAAAAGTTTTCTTGGTTAGGTTCTTCCCTTCGAGCTGATTATTTGATGACTAAGCCACCGCTTGACGGTGCTTGCTTTCCGCTCCGGTCTCGGCGCTGCGAAATTCATTCCGCTTCAATACGCCATAGCTGTCGAGCAGCTGCTTTTGCTCCGTCTCGGAAATTCCGAGCTGGGGGCGGCGGACCTTCGCGGTTTTGATCAGCCCCTCGTGTTGGAGGACGACTTTGATACGCGCGACCGCTTCGACGATCGGTTCGCTGAAGACCAGTTCTTTGACCGATTCCAGTTCGCGCTGGATCGCCGCGGCTTCGTCGAATTTTCCGGTGCGTCCGGCGATGTCCATGGCGCCCCATTTTTCCGTTGCGACGTTGGCCACCCCGATCAGCGCGCCGTTGGCGCCGAGCTGATAACTCTCGGCGACGAAGCGGTCGTTGCCGGTCAGGACCTGCATGTTGAGTTTTTCGCGCTTGAGCGCCTGAATTGTTTCCGTAAACAGCTTAATGTCGAACGACGCTTCTTTGAACGCTATGACGTTCTCGATACGGGCGATGCGGCAAACGGTTTCCGGGTCGTAGTAATAGCTTTTGACCGGAACCTGGAAAAGCACGATGGGCAACCTCGTTTCGCGGGCGAGATCCTCAAAGAAACGGACCTTCAGATCGGGATTGACTTTTCCCCAGGCGAAAAGTAGCGGCGGAAAAATCATCACGCCGTCGACGGGCAGGTTTTCCAGATCGCGCATCAGGCTGATCGCTTCGTCCGTTGACTGGGGTGCGATGGTGGCGATATGCACTTTGCCGGCGTCGTGCACGGCTTTGCCGGAGACTTCATAGACGCGGCGTTTCTCCTCGATGCTCAGAACGGGGCTTTCACCGATGCGTGCGCAAGAAACTAGGCCGGCCACGCCGCGGAGCGATGACAAATGTTGGGTGAGGCGGGTAAGACTCTCCACATCGAGAGCGCCTGAACTTTCGAATGGCGTGACGTGTGGAATAAACAGACCGGTGAAATGTTCATGAATGGTTGCCATCGCATCCTCCCGATTAGCTCGATCGATGAGAGAACATCGCGCTTGTATTTACCGCTGGCATAAGTAGAACAAATCTTGTCCATAGTGCAAGCCGCTTGCACCGAAGAACCTTGATCGGGAGAGGATTCATATGAGCACTTTAATATCTTGCCAGGAAGTCGCCGAGTTGATGTCCTCCGCCGGGCTATACGCCATATTCGATGTCCGCGAGCGCGGCGAATACAACAAATGCCAGATTCCTAGCACGACGTCATTGCCGCGCAGCCAGATCGAATTTCGGATCAACCAACTCGTGCGGAATCCCGCGGTGCCGATCGTTGTTTACGATGACGGCGGTACTCGGGCGTCTCTCGCGGCGAAAACCTTAGCTCAACTCGGCTATGCGCAAGTGTCCATTCTAGACGGCGGACTGACGGCGTGGCGGAAAGACGGCCGAGCGACGGTCAGCGGGGTCAATGTGCCGAGCAAGGCTTTCGGCGAGAGAATTCATCGTGAACGGAGTATTCGGGACATATTGCCAGAGGAACTGAAAGCTTTACAGGCACGCTCGGCCAATTTGATTATTCTGGATGTGCGCACGCCGGAAGAGTACGGCAGATTCTGCATTCCGGATGGAATCAACGTGCCGGGCGGCGATCTGATTTTGTGGGCCGACGAGCTGAAGCGGAAGCCCGATACGACCGTGGTGGTCAACTGCGCCGGACGAACACGCAGTATCATCGGCACGGCCGCGCTGTGCAGGCTCGGTTTGACTAATGTCCGCGCGCTCAAGAACGGTACGATGGGCTGGGTGCTTGCCGGCATGGAGTTGGAAAGGAATCCGGAACGCACGACTCCGTCGTCCCCGCTCCATAGCAATGCGCAGGCGAAGTCGTTGGCGCGGCAACTCGCGAGCGAAGAGAACATTCCGTGGATCTCGCCGCGGGAGGTTTCAAGTGCGTTCGCGAGAGTTGACGACGGCGTAACTTATCTCATCGATGTGCGCTCCGAGCGTGAATATGAATCCGGTCATGTGCCCGGGTCATTAAGCGTTCCCGGTGGACAAGCCGTACAGCGCGCCGATGATTTCGTCGCCGTGAAAAACGCCCAGATCATTTTTATCAGCAATGAATCTGCACGAGCTGTGATGGCGGCCTACTGGTATCGGCAGATGGGATTTCCGAATGTTTCGGTCTTCGAGGGCGGCCTACGCGCTTGGTTAAAACACGGTGAGAATGTCGCTAAAGGCGCTGTGCGTAACGAGCCATTGGGATTTGAAGCGGCAAAACGAGCGTCGCGCTATGTTGACGCGCAAACCCTCCATCGCGGGCAGAATGGTTCCTCAGCGTCGATTATCGACGTCGGCACGAGCCTTGAGTTCGAATCGGCTCATGTGCGCGGCGCTAAGTGGATTTCTCGTGGCTGGATTGACATCAAACTACGGGAGTTTTTTGCCGATCAGAATCGGCCGATCGTTCTGAGCTGTCCCGATGGTCGACAATCGACGCTTGCCGCGCGTTCGCTAATCGAGATCGGTTATACGAACGTCTCGGTGCTGGACGGCGGGGTTCGTGGGTGGTCGGCGGCAGGTTTACCGGTGGAAACAGGACTCGACGCGTGCCTGGTCGAGCCTAACGATGTCGTTTTGTCGCCGTCGGTGCGCGGTAATAAAGAGGACATGCAGCGCTATTTGGAGTGGGAACTCAAGTTAGAGCGGTAGCCGGCGAGCGCGTCAGCAGTTGTCGTACTTTGGACTGGCGAAGATTTTCGCCGTTTTCGCTGCAAGGTCGAAGCGCAGCCGGGGCATGTCCGTGAGATCCTTGCCGTAGACGTGAATCTCCACGGTGTCTCGGTCACTTACATTGTTCATCTCGTGAATGTCGTCGTTAGGCGAGACCAAGCAAGAAACCATTCCCGCTTTGTTCTTTAATACACCCGTAACTTCAAGCTCGGCCCAACCGTTATGCGAACCGTCGTCTTTCCTGCAAAAACGCGTTTCCTGGATCTCGTTTTCCACCACGCCGATCATGCCCCAGGTGTCGTGATTGTGTGCCTTGGCATTATCACCCGGTCCCCAGACTACCGAAGAGATATTAAACAGCGGCGCGCGATGAAGCATATAGCGGCCGTATGCGGTGACGCCTCTTTTTTTGAATTTGGCATCGATGCAATCCCGTTGGCACACCAGCTTGGCGAGTAACGGTTTCGCTGCGGCGATGATATTCTCCTGCGAAATTTCAGCACGCGTAATGCGATCGAGATCCCGGATGAAGTCGTGGAGTGAGTACCGATCAGCCATCGCTGGGGTCATTTCCCGCGAACGGTAACGACGGGGCAGGTCGCCAGCGAAACGACCTTGCCGGCGACGCTGCCCATGAAGAGCTTCGATAGGCCGGTGCGCCCGTGAGTGCCGATGACGATCATATCGGCTTTCTTGCTCCTCGCGGCTTTGACAATTTGATCGTGCGGCGACCCCATCAACAAAAGACCCCGGGCTTTGATGTTCGATTTCTTCAGCCGCCTGAGGAGCTTCGACATCGACGCCTCGGCGTCGCGTTTGGCCATATCTTCGAGTTTTGTGTAAATCTCGGCGCTGCCGAGCTCATCGCCGGCGACGTACGGCGTAGGTTCGATGACGTGGACGATTAGGATCTCGGCGCGGTTTTGCTTAGCCAGCTTAATGGCTTCGTTCAACGCACGAGCCGACGCTTTTGAGAAATCAGTCGCGTGAAGTATTCTCCTTATGCGCGCCAAGTTGCGACTCCCCCTTTAACGCTCTGTCTGCTCTCGGTTATTCCTTACGCAGCTTGCTTCTCTACTCGGGGCAATTTTGACGCGTCGATATTGTAGAGTCGGGAGACGTTACCGCAGACCACTTTGCGCTGGGTTTCCGGCAATAGATGGCCAAGGTCACGTTCGATGATTTTTCGCGAATTGGGCCAGGTAGAATTCGGATGCGGGAAGTCATTCGACCACATGATGTTGTCTTCGCCCCAATATTTTAGATTTTCGCCGCAAACGTGATCGTTGAAGAAGCAGGCAAATATCTGATCTTTGACGAAGCTGCTCGGATTGCGCGTGAACGGCGGGGGGTTTTGTTTCTTAAAGCGATTGTAATAATAGTCCCACTGCTGAAACATCCAGGGCATCCAGCCGCTTTCGTTTTCCACCGAGACGATCTTGAGCTTCGAATTTCTTTCCAGTACGCCGTAAAAAACGAACTCAAAGAGCGCGTTGGCGATATCCATGAGCTTCAAGTTGACGCTGCCGCGGTAGCGCTCGACGCCTTTTCGGTTCTTATCCTTGTTGTAACTGTGGCCGGTCAAAATATGCAGACTCACGGGAGTATCGAGCTCCTGGCACGCGGCCCAGAATTTGTCGTAATGACTGGAGTGAAAGGGGAGATCGGGATGGGGTGCTTGCCAAATAATCGCGCCCTTGAGTCCCGCTTTGTGGCATCGCTCGAGCTCTTTGATGCCGTTATCGATGTTATAGACAGGAATGGCCGGAATGCCGATGAGCCGATTCGTATTGACGCTGCAGTAGTCGATAAGCCAGTCATTGTAGACGCGAAAGCAAGCTTCTTGCAGACCGGCATCATCGAGAGCGAAGAGATCGAGCATCAAGGTCGGATAAAGCACTTCAGCGCTAAGACCGTCGGCCTCCATCTCTTTCATTCTCGCGTGTGGGTCCCAGCCGCCGGCGTGTTGTTGAAAGCCCTCGCCGACCTGGTGGGGCGGGAACAGCGGCGCCGCTTCGCGGTATTTTTCCGGAACGCCGTTTTTCCAAAGATCCACTGGCTCCATGACATGGGAATCGGATGAAATGATGAGGTCGCTTGCTATGGCCATTGGTGGTTCCTCCTTGAATCGTTAGTCGTTTTATAGATTCGCAATTTTAACCGTACCTTAATCGATAGTCAGCGCGCGTGTCAATTGGCTGGCGAGGCGCGAGGTGGAAGGCGGGAGGCACGAGTTAGACCATGAAACATTTTCTCGCTTTACTCGAAATGACGAAACGCCCACTGTCATCTCGAACGAAGTGAGAGATCCTTCCTCTTATCGGACTTTTCGCCATAGCGATGCCAGCCAAGGTTGCTGCTCGCGTGGTAGTCCGGGTGGCCGATAGTAGTGAGTGATTTCCGCGAAGCCCGCGGCGCTCACGAGTTGCTGCCAGCGGTCCCAATTGTAGTAGCAGCCGTAACGTTGTCCGCTCCAACCTTCTTCATTTTCGCCGTGCGGATTGGAGCTGAACAAAACACCATCGGGTTTGAGCGTTACGTAGAGCTCCTTGAGAACTCGCGGTAATTCTTGGCTCGGCACGTGGAAAAGGGATGCGTTGGCAAAGACGCCGTCGAAGTATCCTGCCGGCAAATTCAGTTTCAGAAAATCTTGGCACCACACGTCGCAGCCACTATGGTTTCGCGCCAGCTCGACGAAGCGTTCCGCGCCCTCGAGTCCGATCGCTTCATGTCCCAATTCACGAAAGACTTTGAGATCTCGGCCGGGCCCGCATCCGAAGTCGAGTATTCGAAACGGTCCGGTGCCCTGGAGACTTTGCAAAAACGCGTCGCGATTCTGGCTGACATCGTGGTCGCGCGTGCCCTTCCAAAAACTCTCGGCGTGCTGATTGTAATGTAACAGGGTGATTGTCGAGGTTTGCGCGATCTCGTCGTCGCTGAGATGGTCTCGCCGATCATTCACTTCTAACTACTCGTAAGCGAAGAAGGGTTACCAGTCGCGTCGAACCTGAACCTCTGGATTGATCAAGTTAAGCGGCTTGCCGTCGAGATAGTCGAGGATATTGTTCATCGCCTGCTCGTAGCGCTCGCTCATAACTTCCACTGTCGCGTAGCCGCGATGCGACATGAGGATCGCGTTGTCGAAGCGGCGCAGCGGATGACCCATCGGCAGGGGCTCGATGTCGTAAACATCTAGTCCGACGCCGCCCAATTGTCCGGTTTCCAGCGCTTTGAGCATGGCCGGTTCAGACACGATCGGACCACGGGCGGTATTCACGAGGAGGACGCCGCGCTTCATCAGTGCGAACTCCTTTTCGCCAATAATGCCGCGAGTCTGCGCGTTGGAGTTGATGTGCACGGTCAGGATATCTGATTGGCGCAGTAAAGTTTCCATCGGCACACATTCGGCGCCAACTTCCCCGGCCCGCTCCGCAGTGAGCGTGCGCGAGTAGGCTAGCACGCGTGTGCCGGGAAAAGCCTTCATGATGCGCGCGACTTCCTTTCCGATCCGACCGAAGCCGAAAACGCCGATGGTTTTTCCTTCCAACGTGTTGCCGGCGATGGCAGGCCAGGCCTCTTCGCGCATGCGCAGATTCACTTGCGGGATCTTGCGCAGGAGCGCGAGAATCAGCGCGATGGTTAACTCCGCCGTCGACATACCATTGTCGGCGGCGGTTGCGGTGACGGCAATGCCGCGACGAGTGGCATTGGGTAAATCTAGATGGCGACTGGTGCGACCGGTTTGCGAAATGAGCTTCAGCTTAGGTAACTGGGCATATTCGTTGTCGCCAAGAATCGTTCGTTCGCGCATGAGCAAAATCGCGTCGAAATCGCGCAGGACGGCGACGATATTCTCGGAGCTGTCCAGCCGCTTTCTCAAGATTGTCACGGCGGCGCGCTCCTTGAGCTTTTGAAATGCCGGCACCGCATCGGCGATTTTTTCAAAATCATCCAGTATTGCTACCTTGCACTTGTTGGTTGCCATAATGGTTATACTGCGGCCGTGACTTCGACTTCACAGAATTTGCCTTCGGATGAGTAGCCGTCGACAAAACAGTATTCCATCTGTGGAATCTTCGCTGTCACGCGTCCCGCGAAGAGCGCTTTTAGGTGTTCTAAGGCCTGGCTGCGATGGAGGTAAAAAGAGACGCGCGCGACTTTCTCCCATGAGCTTCCGGCATCAGAGAGCGAGCCGGCAATGCGAGGGAGGATGTTGTCGAGTTGTTCTTCGAGCGTTGGCAGGACCGTCGTGACACCTGAAAGGACGACTATGGAGTCGTAAACCAAAAAGCGGATGGGCACGATCGGTGGATCGTATTCGACGATGCGCTTTCGCAGATTCGGCTCCGATGGGCGCATCGCGAGCAGATCCACTGCGACTTTGGCCGTTGAATCAAAATGGCTCGGCGCGATGTAGCTCGAGCTCGCCGAGCGCGCTTTGCCGGACAGGGTCTTCACTCGTTCATTGCTGCCGAGGTCGCGACTCTGGCGGTCGCGTCCCCACAGCCGGCTGCGCACGGTGTTGTCGAGAGACAAACCATGTTGCTGCAGCTCACGATTGATTCCCTGAAAGAGTTCTTGCGCTTCAATTGTCGCATTCGCCGCCGGCCTTGCCTCGCCGCTCAATTCGACAAACTCTTTTCCCAACCAAGTGAAGATTCGCTTACGCATGGCATCCTCTCCGCATTAAACGCGGCGATCGTATATCAGCGCGTCCTTCGGATCAATGAGTCGTAGTTTAGGTATCGCAAAATCTTGTAGGGGCGACCCCCTGTGGTCGCCCGAAACAGGGCAAGCACGGGGGCTTGCCCCTACATTAACGCGTCGTTGAAATCAAAATTAAACGACAACCGACCAATGGCACAATTGAATGGGCAGCCCAATTCGTCACAAGAAGCGGCGCAATAGGGCCCGCCGGCTGACTACTTTCGGAAAAGCGCGAACCAGAAGTCTCGAACCACATCCATGAGGGGTCTGCCGAGAAAGAACTCCGAGGAGAAACTGACAACACCGAAGGCAACGACAATGATGAGAATAAAAAAGATAACAGGACCGAGTTTCGACATGACGTTAATCACTCCTCGGTATCGGAGTCGAAAACTATATTAACACCCACCAATAGTGGGTGCCAGCAATAGCGTTATGGACGTCGCGCAAGCGGACAAGCCGGTTGCGCAACGCAAAGACGCCGGTGCGTTGGATGCATCATCCGGCGAGGGGCTACCGCGGCCGTCATGATGGGCGAGGGGCCGATGGCGCTAGTTGGCCGCATGCGCAGGCGCACAGCAGGCGGCTTGCGCAGACTTTTTAGTGACCGTGGGAGCTTCCCAAACCGCGCGTAGATCCGACGAGTATGGGTAACGAATGCCATTCTCTTCGAGAATCTTCCCGGTAGCTTCCATCAGATCGGTGCGATTGAAGACCATGGTCTCATGGGTCAGCACGCCTGAGGCCGCAAATTTGAAGCTGATCTGCTCGTCGCGATTGTCGCGAAGTATCTCCGCCAGGTGGCGTAAGTTTTTCACCGGAACGCCGTTCACCTCGCTGAGCACGGCGCGATTAGGATCGTCATAACCTTTGGTAATGCGATGGGGAAATAACGGCGAGGCGACCACGACCAGCTCTTCGTTTTCAAAGGCGGGTTTGTCGTAGCGCCGGGTAATCAGAGGACTAGGCTGGCGACCGAAAGACGCTGGACGTTGATTACCGAGGCGATCGAGGTAGTCTTGAGTCGTTTGGGAAAAAACGAAGGGCCCGAGGATAAAAAACCTCGGTTGCGCCTCCATGAGATACGGGATGACCAACTCCCTTTGTGGCTGTACCGGCAAATTGATCTGGACAAGCCGACCATCCCTGTAAACCGTTAGTGGCAAGAGACCGTTCTTGGCAAACTTTTGCACGAGATACGAAGCCGAGAGACGAAGGTCATAACGGATCGCGACTTTGCCGTCGCTGTCGATCGGCATACCGCCTATTTGTGTGATGACGTCCCATTCTTGCAGCGGATACTCTGTGCCATTTCGGTACGGCTGTGCGACCATGACGCCGTTGATGCCTTTGGGAAGTCCGAGCCGGCGCCGCAGCGCCTCGTTTTCCACAGTTTGAACTAAATCGAACATCTGCGGTTTGCCGTTATACACGCCGTCCGCAATGTCGTTCAAAAAAAGCTGAATCTCTTCGACGGGAATCAGGTAGCCAATGTTTTGCGCATTCTGAATTAGACTGAATACCAGACCGACCAACTTGCCGTCGGATACTGCCGGACCCCCACTGTTCCCAAAGTTGAGCGCCGCGTCGACTTGGATACGCAATCCGGTCGCTTGATAGTAGTAATCGGTGTATTCGATGCGGGAAACTATGCCTTGCGTGACGGAAAGCTCCGTTCCGCCGGTCGGGTAGCCGTAGACATTCACGTTGTCCTTGACCCGAGGCAACTCTTGGGCGAATGGCAGGGCGCCGCGTTTTTCAAAAAAGGATTCGTCGTCGAGCTTCAAAACCGCCAAGTCCATCCCTGGCGTCATGGCTTCGACTCGTGCGGGAATGTAGCTGGACGACTGGTTCGGTTGTACATAAATCTGACTGGCGTATTTGACCACGTGCGCATTGGTAAGGATGCGCTTGCCGTCGATGACGACTCCAGAACCCTTTATCTGCTGGGGGCTGTTTTTGGTCCACGGGCGGAGCAGGTCCGGGGTCTGGTGAATCGCATGTATTTTGACGACCAGATCGCGGATATTGTCCTGGGCTTGTAACCATGAGGGCAAAAGAATGAAAAGGCAGATGGCAATAAAACCGGTAGCGGTTCGGTGCATGGCTTCTCCTTCTGATTAATGCATATAAAACCCGCCTATTATACACAAAGAATCGTATGAGTTAAGGGACTCGGTTGCAGTCGCGCAATTCTATCTTGACAGGGGCAGCCGCGGGAGCGTATCCGTCACGTAAGGAGCGTCGAGGGACGAGTGTCGGGTGTGGAATGACGCGATGAGTGTGGCATGGCGAGTTCGTCGTGTTAAATACCTCGCCAGCTACGGGCAAGAAGGAAGGAGGTAACCGTGTGGTACTTAGTATTGCGGCGTCCAATCAAGCCGCGGGAAGAGTGGACGGTCAGCTTGGACCAGCATCTGGTTTGGATGAAGGCGCAACATGAAGCGGGGAAAATTCTCTTTTCCGGTCCAACCACCGATCGAAAATATGGAGTTTACGTGATCCGCGCCTCCACTAAAGACGAAGCGGAGCAAATCGCCGCGACCGATCCCTACACAGCGGCCGGCTTTTGCGCCTTCGATCTGCTCGAATGGGAAGTGCATCAGATTATGGGCGCGGGACCGTTCACTGCCGCGGAAATGCGTGCGCACCGATGAGGCGAAGTGAGAGAGTTAGCGGAAGGGGGCATATTAGAGTGATGGAGAGAATGCGAAACGTGAAATCGATACGATACATCGCTCTTATTGGTTCTTTGGCGCAGCTGATTTCCGCCAACGTCCATGCCCAATCCGATTGGAAAAAGCAGTGGGAGGCGACCGTCGAGGCCGCGAAGAAAGAAGGTGAGGTAACGATCTATGGACCGCACAATCCGGTTTATCAGCAGGTCTGGGCGATTTTTCAGAAGTCCTATCCAGAGATAAAGTTTAGCTTTGTCCCGGGCAAAGGCTCGGATCACGCGCAACGGATTGTCGCCGAGCGCCGAGCCGGAAAATTTCTCGCCGATCTGCTCATGGGTGGTTCTTCGACCTACGCGTCATTCGCTCCGGGCACCTTGGCGGCGCTCAAGCCGCTGCTTATTTTACCGGAGGTTGGCGATCTGTCTGCCTGGTTTGACGGCAAGTTCTATTTTGCTGATCCGCAAAACAATGCGGCGCTGATTATCTCCGGCGAGATCGGCACCCGCCGGGGATCATACAACACGAAATTCGTAGATCCGAAGGAGATCCAATCTTGGTGGGATTTGCTCCAAGCGAGATGGAAAGGCAAGCTTGGCAGCTTTGATCCACGAGTTGCCGGCGGTGGCGGGGAAACCTTCATGTTCTTTTATTACACACCGTCGCTAGGGCCGAAATTTATCACGCGCATTCTCACTGAGACCGACATTGTGCTGACGCGGGATTTACAGCAGGGGACGGATTGGCTGGCGCAGGGAAAGATTCTCTTCTACATCGGCAGCGGCCAGCCGGTGATGAAAGCCAAGAAACAGGGGTTATCCGTCGATTTGATGCCCCACGCCTTGAAGGAAGGCGATATCATGGGCGGTGGCTCGTGCTGCATGGCGGTGATGAACAAAGCGCCGCACGCGAGCGCGACGAAATTGTTCGTCAATTGGATACTGTCGAAGGAAGGGCAGAGCGCTTGGCAAAAATATACCGAGGTGAACTCGCTGCGCATCGACATCCCGAAGAGCGATTTGCCGGCCGACGATATACCCCAAAAAGGCGTTCACTACTTCATGCTCAATTCTTCCAAGTACAACGATCAGGGCGGACGAAAGGCGTTGCATCAGATTGTCGAAGAGGCATTGAGAAAAGTTGGTAAGAGCACGTGAAGTGGAGGCAGAAAGTGCTTTGGAGTATTGGAGTGATGGAGTAATAATTTTTTGCCTTGATTAGAGCATGGCGACTGTTGGGGTGAGGAGCTCAAATGCAGACGATTGGCTTGATCGGTCTCGGTAACGCGGGTCGCCCGGTCGCGGAACGCATTCTTTCCAAAGGCTACGGACTCAATGTTTTCGACATTGATGGTGCGGCGGTCGACGCCGCGGTGCGGCGAGGTGCGAACGGAGCGAATTCAGCCGCCGATGCGGTGGGCGATACGACGGTCACACTGTTGCCGTCTTCGGTCGAATTACGCCAAGTCGTTTTCGGCGAGAGCGGTGTGTTTAAGAGTCTTCGACCGGGCATGACACTGATCGATCTGAGCGGCACCGACCCTGACTGTGCGCGCGAATTGCAACAGAGGCTTGCAGAAAAACAGGTGACCTTCATCGGCGGCACAATTCACGCGAGCGGAGCTCCTGCCGTCGTGATTCCTCAAGGGCGATTTTCAATTGTCGTCGGCGGAGAAAAGGCGAAACTTGGACCCGCGGTCGGATTTCTCAATGACGTCGCCGACACGATTATATGCCTGCCGGAACCGTGGATGCCCAAGGCGTTCAAGATTGCGATTATCTTGTACGCGACGACCAACAATATCATCACTGCGGAGATTTGCTCATGGCTGACGGCGCAGGGCAGCGATCCCAAACTGTTTCTGCAGCTCTTGCGGACGACCGGTTCGGAAGCTTCGTCTGCTCGCCTCGAAGAATTCATGAAGCGCAATAATAACGATGGTGGCGCGCTCAGCAATAGTTATAAGGATTTTCGCCAGGCCTTAGATATGGCTGCAAAATTGGAAATCCCAATGCCGTTGGCGTCGATGGCAAATCAGATTCAAGAGATGGGTCGAGCGACGGGTTTGCAGCGGTTCAACAGCCCGGCGGCAATGGGGAAATTATACGAGCTGATCACTGGCACGGATTTGAGCCAGGCGACATTCAATGCAGAGAAACGATTCCCCGAGAGTCGCGAGCCGAGAGTGGTGTATCTCGGTGAATAATGACAGGCGGCTTAGTTCAAAATTGCTTGGCCGAAGTTGAAACGTGACTCGTGACGAGCAGTCGTGATCGCTAGGACGGTATAATAACGCATTGCAAAAAATTCAAAAAAGATCTTGACAGGAGTTCTACCCAGCGTTAGTAGTTGAGTTAGCCCATTTCGAAGGGGTGAAAGAGCGGGGATAGAGCGCGCCTGTTCTCGACTCTTTAAGAAGTAGAGGTGTTCATGAACGGACAAGATAATCCGCCGGGCTATTCAAGCCCGCGATCGGCGGGCGCCAGCAACGCGGTCAGTTTATCAGTTGGGCAGCGAGCTGTGTGAATCAAGCCCTCAAGTTGAGCACCAAATGGTGCGAACCCGAATTCGGGTCAATCAGCAGGTTGGGCTTCCCCAAAGCGGACTCGCAACCAGACTAACGATAAGCTAGACCGATAAAACGCTGAGCGAATCGTTCGGAGCGGGCCGCAGTGAAGTAAAAATAATCAAAAGCTAAGTTGACGCGATGGCGTCAAGAAACGGGCAGCCTTCCTAGGGAGGCTGCCCGTTTCGCTTTTAACAATACGAATTCCTCGGAATTTTTCTAACCTAAGCTGAACCAAGTAAGAAACAACTTCACCTGATAACTGGCAGAGGAGTCGCAGGCAGCCGAGTTGCGGCGGTAGGGGCACGGCATGCCGTGCCCCTACCGCTATTGACGCAAGAGCTTACCGTAGCCTTCGATAGATATTCTCATGCCGAGCGTTTGCATTACCCACCATAGCGAAGCGGCGGTGCTCGACACCACTGGACGTTGGGTATCGTCTTCCAATTCCTGCACGTAGGCAACCGAGCGCCAGCGGCCTTGAATGAGCAAACTTTCGACGTCACGGTGGCGACGAAACAGCTCACGGGCGACTTTATAGGAAGCGTAATCCGGCAGTTTAGCTTGATCGACTGGTCTGGCAACTTCCAAACCTTGGATCGCCAGTACCTTTACACCGCCATCTTCGTAATATTTTTTGACCGCTTGGTTGACGGTTTCTTTATACGCGGTGGCGATGACGGTTGTGCGGACTTGCAAATGCTTTAGCGCCTGGACCGTGGCGCTCATCGCGGTGCTTACCGGTAGGCCGACCTGCTTCGACAATTTGGCGACGACGTCCTCTTCTGCAGCATAACCGCGCTGCGTGCCCAGAGTGATGCCGCCCATCAGGATCGCATCGCATTCTTCGGCGGCGAATATTCCCAGGCCGGCTCCTAGTGCATCGATGGCTTTGTTGAATTCCTCTTCCGTGTGCGCCTGAACGTTGAGTCCGGAGGCGACGATGGTGAAGCCTTTCGGTAATATCAAGTCCCAATCCGAAGGTGTTTCGAACACCGAGGGTGATAGATAGCCGATGCGTGCTTTCCAGCCTGACAATTATACTCCTTTACTCGTGTAGTTGAGGTTCAAGTTGACTATTTGGCACCAAAGTTCCGTGACCTTGAGTCGGCTCTTACGCTGTCTGAAATCCCCCGGCGTGTTACTTATCGCAATGCATCGCATATGGAAAGTCTTTCGAATCATTTGGCGAAATGACGCGCGCCAGTTTTTTTTGGTTGAGCTCAAAAATGGCGCTTGCATTGCCGCAGCCAGTCAGTAAACTAAAAAGTTAAAAAAGTTTATTTAGGCGCTGCCTGGGAAAAATGTAATTTCAATCGTCAAAAGCAATGAGTCATGACTAATGGAGGTTTGTAAATGATTTCCTTTATATTATAGAGGTATCGTTTATATTTCATGTATTAACATATGAATTTTACATGCTTTATATTTCAATCTTTTGCAGCGCGTCGGATCCTATCCATAGCGGCGGTGGTGGTCCTCTCCTCAGTGGGGCAGGCACTCGCCAACTCCGGAGACAGCATGGAGTTCAATCGTCGCGCCACCGCGACGGCTCAAATTCTTGCAGGCATTACACCAAACCCGCTGGACCCCGCGCTCAAACGACTCGTCGAAGCGGACACGTTCAAAGAACATCAGCAGTGGATGACATCAAGTTGGGCTCAAGTGCGCGGGCGCATTCAAACCATGGAGACTTGGCGCAGCCATGAGATCAAGATACCGGGCGCGCAGAAGAAAACTTTGCTTTATCCATTTAGCGGCCCCGACTTTCTCAATGCCTATACTCTTTTCCCAGACCATGGGCGATACGTCTTTTTTAGTCTCGAGCGACCGGGAACGATGCCGGATTTGGAATCGGTGACGCCGGTACAATTTACCAAGTTGTTGCAAGATGTGCGCAGCGCGTTCCATGATATCTTCGAGCGCAATTATTTTATTACCTCATATATGACCAAGCAGCTTACGACGCCGTGGATTCGCGGCACCGTGCCGGTGATGTCGATCATGATGGCGCTCATGAACCGCCGCATCGTGCGGATCGAACCGCTCGACCTCTTCCCGGAGCTCACCCAAGATTATGACGCCCCGGATGCCAAGCGGCCGCCAGTGATGATGCGGGCCGTACGCATCGAGTTCGCCAACCCCGGCGTGTCCGGAACGCAGCAACTTTATTATGTTGCCCTTGATGCGACCGACAAGGCGCTGGAGTTTTATCCTGACTTTCTCAGTTGGGCCAGTCAGCATAAGCCAGCGACGGTCCTCCTGAAGTCGGCATCCTACTTGCTGCACGATAACCAATTCTCAAAAACCCGCGCAATGCTCTTGGATGCGGCCGATGTTGTCGTGCAAGACGACACTGGAATCCCGTACCGCTACCTTAGTCAGAATCCCTGGCAGGTGAAGCTCTACGGACGATACAGTAGGCCCATCCGCCCAATGAAATACGGTTATCAAAAGGATCTCGAGGAAGCGTATAGCTCGCGGCAAGAGCAGGTGCCATTGCCATTTCCTTTCGGATATCATTGGCGCGGGCAAAAATCCGGTCTTATCGTTGCGCACCGCTAACGAGGCGTTCCCGTGTCGCGGCGGTTGTCTTTCAGCATGGTGCTGCTGATCATGGCTGCTAGCTGCGGTGCCGGCCCGATTACGCGAAGATCTTTTCGCACCAGTGACGGCGTCAACTTATCCTATCTCGAAACCGGGCATGAATATGCCGGAAAAAAATCCCTAGCCATCGCACTGGTTCCGGGTTGGTCCATGCCCGCGGCGATTTGGCGACGGCAGCTAGAAACCCTCGGTCAAAACTATCACACGCTGGCACTGGATCCGCGTGGTCAAGGGGAGTCGGATGTCCCGGCTGTCGGTTACACGGCAGAACGGCGTGCCACAGATCTTAAAGAATTCCTTGAGCCTCTCTCCAATATCCTCCTAGTCGGCTGGTCCTTAGGCGGTATCGAGTCACTACAGTACATTCATATATACGGCGCCGGTCGTCTTGCCGGTCTAATTCCAGTCGACAGCTCGGTCGGCGAAGAACCGGCGCCGTCGCCGGGCGGCGCGTTCAAACAGCGCTTGCGCGAGGACCGCGACAAGGCACTGCATGAGTTTATGCGGGCGATTTTTGCCAAGCCGCGCAGTGAAGAAGAGATAAGCGAGCTGGTGCGCGGGGCAAAAAGAATGGCGTTGGAAGACAGCTTGGCGTTACTGGATTATCCCTTTGAGCGGCTCCACTGGAGACGCATTACCCGGGCTTTCAAAAAGCCTCTGCTCTACGCCGTCACGCCGCAGTTTGCGGCGCAAGCGGCAAATCTCAAGAAAAACCGGCCGGCGACTGAAGTGCAAGTTTTCAAAGCGGCGGGCCATGCGCTCTTCGTCGACCAACCGGAGCGGTTTAATAGGTCGATCGAAAATTTCGCAAAGTCCCTTTCGCGCTAACGAAATACGTTGGCGGATTTGACAATCACCGCACAGCACGTAAAGCGCCCATATAATTCGAAGAGGTCAACCATAGGGGGTTGCCGATACAAGACGCTTTCAGCTCTGAAACGTTAGAGGTACGGCTTACCGCACCCGGTTGAACAGCGGGAAAAAACGAGGTTTCGCTTTATCGGATCTTCGATCGCGCGGCCGCCAGGACGCCGCTGTCTTCGAGGTTACGCACGAAAACCGGATTGATGAGTTGGTTGAAATCAACCTGCGCGACTTTTGGATTGATCTTCGCGACGATTTTCTGAACGATCTTCCACGCGGCGGGGTCGGGCATGAGCTCGACGGTGGCCATGATGGCGAGAACTTTGTAGGACGCTTCGGCATCTTCCGGTTTCGGAAAGCGGAAGGCCTTGCGCAGGATTTCGACGATTTCCGGCTTGGCGTTGGGATCGTGAATCAACACGACCGCGTCCACCAATCCTTTGAGCAAGCGCGAGATTTGATCGGGAGAGCTCGCGGCCGATTCGCGCAAAAAACAAATTGTCGTGCCTTGATAGGGAAAGTTGAGTTTGCCGATATCGGCGAGCACGTTGGCGCCCGCGCGTTTTGCCGCCTCGCTGAAACTATACGGAATCACGGTGGCGTCGACGCCGCCCGAGCCCAAAGCCTGTGTGACCGTCGCCGTGTCGCCGAGGATGCGCATTTTAAGATCGTATTTTTCCGGGTCGATCCCGAGCTGATCTAGAGCGATCATCGTCTGAAGCCAAAAGCCGCCACCGATGCTTTGCACGCCGAAGGTTTTACCGCGCAAATCTTCCAAAGTGCGAAGCTCTTTGCGCGCCACCAGCTCGCGAGGAATTTTTTGCACCGGCGAGGCGACGCATTGAATTTTCATGCCGCCCGCCGCGGCGCTGAGCGCATTGCCGGGTGAGCCGTAATTGTATTGAACCTGGCCCGAGGAGAGCGTGGCCATACTGAGCGCGCCGTTGCGCATTTGGACGAGGCGAACGTCGAGCCCGTATTTTTTAAAGGTGCCTTTTTCGATGCCCACCCACATTGGGCCCACCGTTTCGTTTTGCCCGGCATAGGCTACGAGGATTTGGGGAAGGTTCTGTGCCGAAGCGGTTGATGGCGCTGCGGTCGCGATTAAGGCGAGATTCACCACGAGAGTAATAATTGGCCGAACTACAGAGATTATGGCTCTATGTCTGCGCAGAGGATATAACAGGCATCGTGGCATTTCCGATCTCCTTTTGGAGCGAGTAACGCGACTCATAATCCCCCGTGTTACGAACGACGTCAAATCTTGTAAAAGCGGCGCGCGTTTACTCCCAGGATCGCCTCTTTGTGTTCATCCTCGAGGTCATGACGTTCGACGATTTCGTTGATCTCCTCCATGCAATTGTCGAGGGAAATCTCGTGTGGGAAGTCCGAGGCGAACATGAATGGTTCGGGGCCGACGCGCTCGATGGCATAGGCGAGCG
>WNGE01000819.1_pt1 | contig 40347 bp, 48 predicted proteins | sample 5400651 | NCBI WGS metagenome assembly WNGE01 (sample SAMN13153370, study PRJNA577476) | soil metagenome | isolation source: 60 cm soil or saprolite under grassland replicate 2 | place: USA:California | collected 2016-06-15 | reverse complement strand
TACCGCGGGTGCGACCGGGGCGCTGGTGGCGGTCGGCGCGGGCGGCGCGGTCGGCCTGGGCGGGGCTGGTGGAGCGGCGCAGCCAACGACACAGAGCAGCGCACCTGCCAGCCAGGCGGCACGCTGCACGCTTAGACGTCCTGGTCGCCGCGAGTGAGCGAGTAGCGGTACTGCGGACGCAGGATGTCGGACATCGAGCTGGCATCGCCGCCGCGCCGCACTTTGAGTAGCTCGGCGCCCACGCTGATGGCAATCTCACCCGGCGTTTCGGTCTTGATATCCAGGCCAATCGGGGCGTGTACGCGCAGCAGGTCGTCGACTGGCACGCCCTCGTCGCGCAGCAGCTTGAAGACCGCGTAGACACGACGGCGGCTGCCAATCATGCCGATGTAGGCGGTTGGCTTGCTGATGATCTTGCGCAGCGCGCGCACATCGTGGGCGTGCCCGCGCGTCACGAGCACCAGATAGGTCGAGGGCGTGATCGGCAGGTCGTCCAGCGCGGCTTCGAAGTCCTCCACGACGATGCGATCGGCGCCCGGAAACCGCTCCGCGTTGGCAAAGGAGGCACGGTCGTCGACGATCACGACTTCGAAGTCCAGCAAACGGCCAACCTCAGCCATGGGCACCGCGACGTGGCCCGCGCCCACCACGATCAGCGTCGGCCGAGGCAGCGCCAGATCGAAAAACACCGACACCTGGCCGGCCGCCGACAGGCCCGTCCCGTTGCCCGATTCGAATGCGTACTGGCGCACCTGCGAACGCGCATCCGCGACGACGGCCGGCGCATCGGCGAGCACGCGCGCTTCGAGGTCTGGCCAGTCGAGACCACCCCGCCGCACGCGCTCGTCGACAATCAACGCGCGCTGCCCGAGCGCAACGGGAAGGCCGCGCGAGCGCGCGACGACGGTGACCGTGAGCGCTGCGCGACGCTCCGCGATGGCGTCGAGGACGGCGGCTGACAGGTCCTGGCCGTCGGCAGCGGCTTTCCAGGGCTCGACAAAGATGTCCATGATCCCGCCGCACACGCCGTCGGTGTTCAGACCGATGTCATTGGTCAGGTCGACCACGACCATCCGCGGCTGCTCGTCGGCCATCACCTCCAGCGCCGCACGCCAGACTTCGGCCTCGCCGCAGCCACCGCCGACGGTGCCGTCCGTCGCGCCATCCGGCCGAATGAGCATGCGCGCGCCCACCTCACGCGGCGAGCTGCCGCGGGTGCGCACGATGGTCGCGACCGCCACCTGCGGTTCGACCTGCAGCGAGCGCTGCAGTGACGTGTAGAAGTCGGCGGTGCCGCTCACGCTGCCACGGGCGCCTTACGCGCGGCCGCCACGAGCGGCGGAATCGCCTCGAGTAACACGTCGACGTCGGCAGCGGTGTTGTCCAGACCAACGGTCAGGCGAAGCGCGCCAAACAACGCCGCGCGCGGAATGCCCATCGCGAGTAGCACGTGCGATGGTTCCGAGGACCGTGACGTGCACGCCGAGCCGCTCGATGCCCAGATGTCTTGCTTGTCGAGACCCAGCAGGACCGAGGCGATCTCGACGTCCTCAAAGGCGAAGCTGGCGTGGCTCGGCAAGCGCTGCGTTGGGTGGCCCGTGACGTGGCAGCTGGCGACCCGTTTCGGCAGCTCCGTGAGCAGGTGCTGCGCAAGCCCTCGCAGGTGCTTGTTCGTACGCTCGCGTGAGGATTGAGCTAGCTCGAGGGCGACTGCCAGGCCGACGGCACCGGCGACGTTCTCAGTGCCCGAACGGCGTCCGCGCTCCTGTCCACCGCCCTGCGTTTGCGCCAGCAGCCGGGTGCCGCGCCGTACGAAGAGCGCACCCATTCCCTTGGGACCATAGAACTTGTGCGCCGCAATCGACAGGAAGTCGACGCCCAGCTCCTCCACATCGAGCGATAGCGCACCCGCGGCCTGGACCGCGTCCGTGTGCACCAGCGCACCCCGGTTGTGAGCGATCCGCACGATCTCGTCCAGCGGCTGGATTGTCCCCACCTCGTTGTTGGCATAGCCGATAGAGACGATCGCGGTGCGCTCGCTGACCGCGTCTTCCAACTGGTTCAGGTCGACTCTGCCATGCGTGTCGACGCCCACTTCGGTCAGCTCGTAGCGGTGCTGTTTCGCCAGCCAGCGGCACGTTTCGAGCACCCCGTGGTGCTCGATGCGCGTCGTCACCAGGTGGTTGCGGGCGCTGGCGGCCTGGGCGGCGCCTTTAATGGCGAGGTTGGCGCCTTCGCTGCCCGATCCGGTGAAAACGATCTCCTCGCTAGCGCAATTGAGGATGTCAGCGACTTGCGCGCGCGCCTCTTGAAGGGCGCGGGCGGCGCGACGGCCAGGGCCGTGCAAGCTCGACGGATTGCCGAACTCATCCCGCAGGTACGGCAGCATGGCGTCCAGGACTTGCGGCCGCAACGGAGTCGCAGCGGCGTGGTCGACGTACATGCTGTTCCCGGGCCCCCTGAGTCGCTCTCGCGGCGGCGATTGTAACCGCTTGCCCGCGTGGGTGGCATGTACGGTGCATCTCTCTAGCCGATGGCCCGCACCATCCTGGCGTTGATCGCCCTGTTGATTCTGAGCACTGGCGTCGTCCACGCCCAGGAGGCGCCCCCGGAATCGGAGCGTGTTGTGGCCTCGTTCATGGCCGCGCTCGACAACCACGACGCCGCGCGCGCTGCGTCTCTGCTTTCCACTGAGGCGCAGGTGCTCACGCCATCGCCGGTGACTGGTCGAGAAGCCATCGCCGCATGGCTGGGCTGGCACTTTCCCAACGACTCGGCGGTCGAGGTCAGCACGTATGCCGCGACTGGCCAGCGAGTCACCTGGATGACGCGGCTGAGCCAGGGCTCTGGCAGCTGGTCGCCGCGCTTCATCCTGACCTGGGATGAGGCCGTCGTCGTCAAAGGCCAGATCACACTGTGGAGCTCGCGCGGCCTCGCCGATGCGATGGCCCTGAGCCCGCACTTCCGTCGCGCGCGCACCCTCGAGCCCGCGCCTTCGGCGGCCCAGTCGAGCGAAGCGGCATTCACGCATACCGCGCTGCCGATCGCGTTCGGCGGCGGCATCGCGCTTGCCGCGCTGTGCGGCGCAGCATACGGGTTCGTGCGGGCGCGTCGGGGCGGGCGCGAGCCACGGCAGCGCCATGGCGGTGAGCTGCTGCGCAGCTTGCAGGAGCGACTCGTTGGCCCGCGTGGCACGGCATACAATGCGCGCCGTGCCGCTCGAGGGAGCTGAGCGCACCCACGCGGCCATCCTGCTCGCCGCGGGCGCCTCACAGCGCATGGGCTCGCCCAAGGCGCTGCTCGCCTGGCGCGGCACCACCTTGCTCGCGTACACCGTGGGCCAGTTGCGGGCTGCCGGTGTTGACCACCTGGTAGTCGTCCTGGGCCTCGCGCACGAGCAGATCCGGCAGCAGGTGCCCGAACTGCACGGTGCGACCGTCGCGCTCAACCTCGACGAGGCTAGCGGGCGCAGCGGCTCGATCCGCATCGGCGCTTCAGCTCTGCCTGACGAGGTCGGGCGCGTGCTCGTGCAGTCCGTCGATCAACCGTGCAGCGCGGCCGTCTTGAAGGCTTTGTATGCAGCCGACGCAACGGTGGCGGTGCCGACGTTCGAGGGCCGCCGCGGCCATCCCGTCTGCTTCAGCGGTTCGGTTCTGTCCGAGCTGCGCCAGGTCAGCGAGGAGACGGAGGGGTTGCGGGCCGTGGTGCGGCGGCACCCCGTCACGATGGTCGCCGTGACCGACGCATGGGTGACATGGAACTTGAACGATCCCCAGACGTACGCCGACGCTGTGCGATCTATTTGACGCCCCGCCACCTAGAGGGGAAGAATTGGCGGACGGCAATGCTTGCGTCGCGGCTTGACATATGCGTCGCGGGTCGGCTGCATACAATCTGCAGTCGCAGGTCCGTGGGTATGGTGACCTCGTGCGAACGCGTGCGAGGGGGAGGTCCAGATGCCAGAGGATAGTGGCCCGGCTGGCGCCGAGCCGTCGGCGGCTCCGGAAAGCAGCTCGGGCGATTCGGGAGAGCGACTGAGGCCGCTCGCCACACGGCGCGACTTCCTGGTCGGCGCAGGCGCAGGAGCCGTCGCCGTCGGAGTCGTCGCGGGTGGCGCGATCGCGGTAACACGCGGCCAGACCGCTACCCAACCCGCGCCGGCTGTCCAGACTGGGCCAGGTGGCGCAGCTGTCGCGGTCGCGCCAGCGCCAGCGCAGCAGGCCCAGCCTCAAGCTCAGCCGCAAGCGCAGCCCCAGGCGCAGCCCGCAACCCAGGCGCCGCAACAGCTGCCAGCCACGATGCGGCGCGTCTCGCTCAACATCGATGGCCTGCAGCACGACGTGACCGTCGATGTACGCGAGAGCCTGTGGGAAACCGTCACCCAGAAGATCGGCCTCGCGAGCTCGAACCTCGGCTGCGACCGCGCTCAGTGCGGCGCCTGCACCGTGGTGGTCGATGGTCGCGCCGTAAACGGCTGCACCGTGCTGACGGCTCGGCTAGGGCGCGGCCAGAAGATCCTCACCGTTGCTGGTCTGGCGAAGGGCCCAGGCGTGGAAGGTCTGCACCCGGTGCAGCGCGCGTACTGGGAATCCGGCGGCTTCCAATGTGGCATCTGCACCCGCGGGTTCATCATGTCGACGTACGCACTGCTGCAAGCCACGCCGCGACCGACTGACGATCAGATTCGTGAGGGCCTCGCTGGCAACATTTGTCGCTGCGGCGAGTACGTCAAGATCTACAACTCGGTCCACAACGCCGCGGCGCTGATGGCCGGCGAGCAGGTCAAGATGCCGTCACCGGTCAGTTTGCTGATGGCGCCGGCTGTCCAGGCCGCGCCCGCCAGTACCACTGCCCCCGCCACACCCGCGGGCGCCACCAAGGAGTTCGAGTTCGCGACGCCGCTGGCGACGATCGAAGAGTTCGAGCCGATGGCGGCTCCCATCAAGGAGAAGCCCGGCATCCTGGAGGTTTCAGGCAGCGAGCGCACGATCTCGGTCAAGTGGGACCCGAGCAAGGTCGACGAAGCCGGTGTGCGCAAGATCCTGACCGACACCGGCCACCCGGTGAAGTAGGAGGGAGCACATGACAGCCCAAGTAGATCTCCTGCGGCTGGCGCAGGACGCCTCCTACGCCGCCTCGTTGAGCCTGGAAGAGTGGGCGCTGCTGGCACAGGACCCGACTTTCCGGCAGACGCTGGCCGAGCACAGCGAATTGCTCGCGGCGACCCTGGACGTCCATGGCTACAAGTTGCCGGGGTTCGCCCAGGCGGCCCAGCCGGCGCAGCCAGCGCCGGTGCCGCAGGGCCCATTCAGTGTGATCGGCCAACCCGCGCCGCGCATGCAGGGCCTGGGGGTGGTGACCAATCTCGGTCAGTACACCCAGCACATGACCATGCCGCGCGCGCTTTACACCCGCACACTCCGCAGCCCGCATCCGCACGCCAAGGTCAAGAGCCTCGATACCAGCAAGGCTGAGAAGTTGGACGGCGTAGCTGCCGTGCTCCATCGCGGCAACCTGCCGGCTGAATACCAGGACGTCAAGCTCGGCGCTGGGCCGCCCGACCGTGGCCTCTTCGACGAAGAGGTCTTCGAGGTCGGCGCGCCGGTCGCCGTCGTCGCCGCGGAAAGCGAGCACATCGCCGATGAGGCCATCCGCCTGATCGACGTGCAGTTCGAGGTGCTACCAGCGGCGATGGATTTCCTCGAGGCGATGAAGTCGTCGACCGCCAAGCAGTGGGACAACAAGCTCGACGGCTTGACCGTCGGCGTGAGTCCACCACTGGTGCGCGGCGAACCCGACACCGCCAAAGGCGAGGTGAGCATCGACGGGGTGTTCTCGAAGTCGTTCGAGCAGCACCTGGCGCTGGAGCTCACCAACTCGCTGTCCTGGTGGGACAACGACCGCCTGGTCATCTACTACACCAGCCAGTGGGCGCACGGCACGCGCGCGGGCCTGTCGCAAGCGCTCAAGATCCCGCAGAACAAGATCCGCAGCGTGCAGCCTGGCTACGTCGGTTCCGGCTACGGCTACCGTAGCGGCATCGACCTGGCGGAGGTGCACTCGGCGATTCTGGCCAAGATCACCGGCCGACCCATCCACACGATCTACACACGCTACGAAGACTTCGTGACGCGGACCCATCGCCCACAGTTCCGCGACGAGATGAAGCTGTCCGTGAACCGCGACGGCTCAATTGTCGCGGGTCAGTTCAAAGTCATCGCCAACGTGGGCGCGCAGCGCGCCGCCGCCGCCAACGGCTCGTGGTTCATCATGCAGGATCTGTACAAGATCCCGAACCTGAAGCTCGAAGCGGTCGACGTCTTCACCAATTCCTACAAATCGGGCCCATACCGCTGCGTTAGCCACCCCAATGGCACTTTCGCCATGGAAGTGATGATGGAGAAGGCGGCCTACGCCATCGGTAAGGATCCGGTCGACTTCCGACTCCAGAACCTGAACGAGGAGGGCAACCCCGACACCAAGCGGCCGTTCAGCAACCCTGGCATCCGCGACTGCATCATGCAGGCCGCCGATCGCATCGGTTGGAAGCAGAACTGGCATCCGGTGAAGGCCAAGCAGGTTCGACCGGGCGTCTACCACGGCATCGGCCTGGCGGCACATGCGTGCAGCCATGGCGCGGGCGGGAATCCCGCCAGCGGGCAGGTCATCGTCAACACCGACGGCTCGGCGCAGTGCATTTCGGCCACCAACGACATCGGCGATGGCCAGCGCACCGAAATGATGATGATCGCCGCCGAATCCCTGGGCGTGCCGTTGACCTCGATGTCGATCACGCCGTTCGTCGATACCGACGTGACGACCGACAACAGCGGCACCTTCGGCAGCCAGCAGACCAACACTGGCGGCCGCGGGATGTACGAGGCCGGCCAGGACGCGCGGCGGCAGGTGCTTGACTGGGGCGCCAAGAAGTTCATTGACGATGCCAAGAAGGCCAACCAGGACCTGAGCCTCAAGGCCGAAGACGTCGATCTCAAGGATGGCCAGGTCTTCCAGAAGAGCGATCCATCCAAAAAGCTGCCGCTGGCGCAGGTCATCCAGTTCGCTGGGCAACCGATCCTCGGCCGCTCGATCTACGTCCAGGATCCGCGCTGGGAGCGCACGGCCTGGGCAGCCCACGCTGCCGAGGTCGAGGTCGATACCGTCACTGGCTCCATCAACGTGCTCCGCTACGTGGCCGCTCACGACGTCGGTCGCGCCCTGAACCCGTTCCTGCTCGAGCAACAGATCGAGGGTGGCGTGGTCATGGCGCTCGGCGCGACGCTCACCGAGCAGCTGCTCTCGGACAAGTCGACGGGCTTGCCGCTGAACCCGAACATGCTCGACTACAAGCCTTTGACCATCAAGGATGCTCCCAAGGACATCCAGGTCATCCTCCTCGAGCACCCGAAGGAGTACGGCGTCTTCGGGGCGCACGGCATCGGCGAGCCGCCCATGGCGCCGCCGGCGCCGACGATCGCGAACGCCGTCTACAACGCCGTGGGCATCTGGATTCAGGACATGCCTATCAGCCGAGAGAAGGTGCTCGCGGCGCTCAAGAGCGCCTGAGTTTTATCCAAGGGGAGCCGTATGAAGAGTTTTGAGCTCTACGAGCCGACGACGGTCAACGAGGCCGTCAGTCTGCTGGATAAGTTCGGCGCCACTGGCAAGGTGCTCGGTGGCGGAAGTGACCTGGTCACTGGTGTGATGAAGGACTGGGTGCAGGGCAAGGGCATGCCCTACCCGGCGCAGCTCGTGGATCTGACATCCATCAAAGAGCTGAGCGGGATCAAGGTCGGCTCCGACGGCGCGCACATCGGCGCGACCACGACGCTGACCGACATCATCGAGTCGAAGGAATTGCAGCAGCAGTTCCCGCTGCTCACGGAGGCCGCTGCCAGCGTCGCCTCGCCGCTGATCCGTAACTTCGGCACGCTTGGCGGCAACATCAACCAGCGGCCTCGCTGCTGGTTCTTCAGGGGCGAGAACTTCAACTGCTACAAGAAGGGTGGCGACTTCTGCTACGCGGTCACCGGCGACAATCGCTATCACGCGATCATCGGCGGTGAGCTGTGCTACATCGTGCATCCGTCAGACACGTCGACGGCGCTGCTGGCGCTCAACGCCACGGCGAAGGTGGCGGGTCCGGGCGGTGTGCGTGATGTGCCGTTTGACCAGTACTTCATCGGGCCACGCGAAGATGTCCTGCGCGAGAACATCCTCAAACCGAACGAAGTGCTGACCGAGGTGTTCATTCCCGCGCCTGCCGCGGGGATCAAGATGGGCTGGACGAAGCTCAAGGACCGCCAGGTCTACGACTTCGCCCTGACGTCGGTCGCGGTGGCCTTCACCGCGAGTGGCGCCACCTGGACCGACGGTCGCGTGGTGCTCGGCGGTGTTTCGCCGGTGCCCTATCGCGCCAAGGTCATCGAGGATGCCCTCAAGGGCAAGGACATCAAAGGCACCATCACAGCCGCGGCGGCGCAGATTCGGACGGTCGCTCGGCCTATGAGTCTGAATGCCTACAAAGTCGATATCGCGCAGGGTCTGGTCGAGCGGACGGTAATGCAGGCGCTCGGCTAGTGGTCTTTCGCGCAGGAGGGAAGGGGCGACACCATGCGCCCCTTCCACCTGAGGTGCAAGCATGACACTTGACGGTGCAGATGGCGCGACCAGTCGGCGCAATGTCCTGAAGGGCAGCGTCGCGGTTGGCGCGTTCATCGCTCTCGACGCCATCGGTGGCGTCGCGCTGGCGGCTGGCGGCGCTCCGAAGCAGACGCCTGTTGCCAGCGGCGTCATCTATCCCGACCCCAGCCTGTGCATTGGCTGCCTTACCTGCGAAGTGATCTGCTCACGCGTTCACAAGGAGGTTGGGCTGTCCGATATCCCGCGCATCCGCATCTTCAACGACCCTCAGGTCAAGGTCGATCCGGCTGTGCAGCAGGCCTATCCGGACCGCGGCTCATTCCATCAGGAGCCGTGTCTGCAATGCCCGACGGCTGAGTGTCTGTACGTGTGCCCGGTCAACGCGGTGCGGGTCGAGCCGACTTCCGGCGCGCGGATCATCCGCGAGGACGTGTGCGTGTCGTGCAATCGCTGCGCGGAGGCATGTCCGTTCCCCGTCAGCGGAGAGCAGAACGCAACCAATCAGCTCATGCTCGGACAACAGACGCGCATCTCGTACGACCCCGTGCGGGACACTTTCACCAAGTGCGACCTGTGCTACTGGCGCGACGGCAACCAGACCGGCCTGCCTGGGAACGGCCCCGCTTGCGTGCAGCAGTGCCCGGTCAACATCCGCATTCGCCAGGGAATTCTGCAGAGCGACCGCATGTGCCTGGACGCGCCCGCTGCCGACAAGGAGACCTGGAACAAGTTGCGGGCGTTCCAGACGTTCGAAGGGAGTCCGGCTCAAGGTAGGGCATGAGGCTGCTGCTGCCGATCGTCGCGGTTGTCTTGCTGCTCGGTGGGTTACTACTGAGTTGGGTCTTGTACTCGGGCAACCAGCCGTGGGGCCAGACGCTCGGCGATAACTTCGTGCTGGCACGGTCGCTGCCGTTCACGTTGGGCCTCGGCGTCGCGCTCGGGTACGCGCGCTCGTTGTGGCCGCGGACGACCGATCCTTCGCGGCGCTTCGCGTCCTCCACCATCTGGCTGCACTGGTCGGCAACGCTGGCCGTACTGCTCGGGCTCGCCACGGGCGCCTGGCAGTACCTCAAAGGATTGCTGGACGTGCCGTCGCCGATCGCTATGGCGCTCGTGTATCGCGTGCACTATCTGGCGGCGTCACTGCTGTTGCTGGTGCTGGCGGTGTGCGTCACTGACTGGTGGCTGCGCGGCGAGCATGCGCTCGGGTGGCCGCGGAGCGGTGTTGTTCGCGCGCTACGAGGCCTGGCGCACGACCTGCCGGGCTGGCTGGGCGGCACGCTCGGCTACGTGCTCGGGCTGGATATGCGGCGCGCGCCACCGCCGCCCGAGGGCTTCACGTGGTACGAGCGGATGGTCTCCTTCCCGACGTGGGTGATCGCGCTGGCGCTGATCACGATCACGGGCATTTTGAAGGCCATGCGGTACGTGTATCCGATCCCTGGTGATGTGCTGTATTGGGTCTCGGCGATCCATGTAGGCGCGATGGTGCTGCTAGCCATCAAGGTCCTCGACCACCTGCGGTACGTGCTGGCGCCGTCGCGCTGGTGGATGATGCGCTCGATGCTGGGCGGTTCCTCAGGTGGCCCTGCTGTTCGCTCTGAGCCTGTCGCGCCCGCCGCGCCCTCGAGACCGGCCGTAGGGGACCCGGCGTGAAGTACCTGTGGGCGGTGCTTGCGCTCGCGTTCCTGGTGCTGAACGCGGTGGTTGGCTACCTGTTCGTGCGCGAGGCGCTCACGGACAAAATGGCCCACAAAGGCTTTGTGCTGCAGTCGCTGCCGCTGCTCGGCGGCGCGGCCCTAGTCCTCTTCTGCCTGCCGCTGCTGTGGCAAGCAGTCCGCCTGCTCACCGCCCGAACGACCGCCTGACGGACCAGCCACCCCACCCAGAGCAGGGGTCTGGGGGTTTACCCCCAGGAACTACAACCAGGGCCGAGCGAAGCGATGGCTAGTGTCACCGGCCGAAGAGCTCGCGCCTGCTCCGCGGCCGCGTCTGCTCCGCAATCCACTTGGCCCGCTTCGGCGACGCCTTCCACGCCTCCTCGGCTTGCTCCACCGAGCCAGGCGGTGTCCCAGCAGCGAGCTCAGACTGGATATCCACCAACTCGTCCACGACGATCTGTGCCTCATCGCGCTGAAGAGAGCTGAACGCCCGCACCTTCGCCGCAAGCACCTCCAGCGAAGCGCCATCCAACTCCACCGCCAGCGCTTCCAGCTCAGAAGCGTGGAGGTCGCCAAACGACCGTAGCTGCTGCAGCACGCGACCCACCCTGGTCACCGGGTGCGTCGGTCCAAACGCAGGGACAGCGTCAGTCAATCCGCGTATACCCCGTATAGCTGACGATCTTGGGCGCCGCGGCTACCTCATCCGGGTCAAACTTCTCGGCGCGCACCTCAGTACCGGCTTCCAACCGCGCGACGAGGTCGGCAAACGCACCAGCCGCCGATGAAGCGGGCGTAACCAGGATCGGTGTCCCGGGCACCGCGGCATCCCGCGCGGCCTCGCGCAAATCCGGCGGCACCACGAGGATGCCCGTGTCCTCCGGGAGCTCCTCCAACGGTGACAACGTGGCCTTGACTTTGAGCTGCGCGCGGTTGAGCACACGATCGAGGCGCCGCCACGTCTGCAGCCACTCGCCAGGCAGAAAGCCAAGCCGATAGCCAACGACTATGCGCGTGATCAAGCGTGGCTCAGGCTGCGGAGAAGCAACCTCTTCCTCGGGATCAGCCTCCATTGAACACGTATCATACGGCCGTGGAGGACCGCGAGGCCCTCGAGGTGGCCGCGCGGGCGGCGCGCGCGGGCGGCGAGGTGGCGCTGGCGAACCTTGGGCAGCCGGACTACCAGCGCTGGAAGGGCCATCGAGACATCGTTTCGGGCTCGACGCTGGCCGTCCAGGACGCCATCCTCGACGTGTTGCAGCGCGAGACGCCCGACTTCGGCATCCTGGCCGAGGAAGGCCCCGAGGACGAGCCGCTGCCACTTGACGCCGAGCACCTGTGGATCGTCGATCCCATCTGCGGCTCGCTCAACTACGTGCAGGGAATCCCTTACTTCGCCGTGTCGATTGCCCTACGCACAAAGGGCGCGCTGCGAGTCGGCGCCGTGTTCGACCCGTGCCGCAACGAGCTCTTCGAGGCAACGCTGAGCAGCCAGTCGCAGCTCAACGGCGAGGTCATGGCCGTACAGCAGATCTCCGAAGGCTTCGACGCCATGGAAAAGGCGTGGGTGGGCACCGACTGGCCCAAAGACCTCGACACGCTGGATCAGGCGCTCAAGATCGCCACGGTCATGGCCCGCCAGGTCATCGTCCTGAATTCGTATGGCTCACCAGCGCTCGGGATCTGCAACGTCGCCGCAGGGCGCCTGCATGCCTACTGGGCGCTCGACCTGAAGATCTGGGACATCGCCGCCGCGGCAGTGATCCTGACCCGCGCCGGTGGCACCCTCACCGATGAGCACGGCGCCTCGTGGCTGTTCTCGAATGGCGGCTACATCGCCAGCAACAGCGTCATTCACGGCTGGACGATGCGCTGCCTCCAGCGCGTGCTCCAAAAAGACCCACCACGCCCGGCGACGAGTTGATCCACCAGGTACCCGCGGCCGTATTCCCCTCCGTGCAGGGTCTGTATACCTACGTCTACCTGGTCGGCACGTTGATCGGCATCGAGGACGTGATCTATTCGATCGGCAACGGAGGCTACATGGCGGCGCTGTATGTCGCGCTGGTGCGCGGCCAGACCGAACGGGCCTACGCTCCTCCGCCGCTGCCGCTACGCCTCGTGGGATCTGCCTCACCTGTCGGGTCTGCTGCCGCTCGGCATCCCGATCGAGGACCTGGCCTGGTACCTGTACACCGCCGCGCTGTGGGGCGCTTACTACAAGTTCGCCACCGGCCAGCGGGTGGTCGCTTACGCCTCCATGCGCAGCTCTTCGAGATCGAGCTCCCGTTCCACGCGGCGTAGCACCTCATCGTTGATCTGACCGCCGTCGCGCAGCTCGAGGACTGCGCCGCGCTCGGCTTCGATCACCGCGTGGCGGATCGCGCGATGCTCCAGCATCTCCTGCTCCGCGGCCTGGTCGGCGTCTGGGTGCTGGCCTTCCGGGCCGTCGGTGTGCTCGCTGCCCAGGTGGCTCAGTCGGTGCGCGTACTGCGCGCGCAGCGTCTCGATCAGCGGCAGGTGATCGGGCCACTCCTCGGCGAGCGCTTCCAGCCGCTCGCGCGCCGCCGCCGTGGCGACCTCGCGCGCGTACGCCTCCTCGTGTTCAGCCGCTCCGTCACCGCGCAGCTGCACCGCGCGCAGCAGCCACGGCAGCGAGAGCCCCTGGCCCACAAGGGTCACCAGGATCACGCACACCGTGACGAAGATCAGCAGATCGCGATCGGGCAGGGCCGCGCCTGAGGCAAGCGTGAGCGGCAGCGACAGGGCCGCGGCCAACGAGACCACGCCGCGCATGCCCGCCCACGACAGCACCACGTCCTCCCGCCACGCGCCGCGGCGCTCGAGCAGTCGCGGGATGTCCGTAGCGAAGATCCACACGAAGCGGATCGCGACCACGGCCAGGCTGACCAGGACCGGCAGCCCGATCAGCACGCTGATGGGATGCCCGCTCAGCTGGGACACCACGGCTGGCATCTGCAGGCCGAGCAGCACGAACACCAGGCCGTTGAGCAGGAAGACCAGCGTTTCCCAAACCGCGCGACCCTGCACACGCGTTTCGGCGTCCATGATCCGCGGCGCCTGACGCCCCAGGTACAGTCCGCAGGCGACCGTCGCCAGCACGCCGGAGGCGCCGAGGGCATCGGCGGGCAGGAAGGCCGCGTACGGCGTCAGCAGCGAGATGGTGATCTCGACCGGCGGGTCCTGCAGTTTCTTCCGCACTCTACTGATCGCCCAGCCTGCTGCCAGACCCATCGCCACGCCGCTGATGGACACAAAGAGCAGCTGCCCGCCGCTGTCCACGATGGAGAAGGCGCCAGTGACGGCCGCGACCACGGCGATGCGGTACGCCACCAGGCCAGTGGCGTCGTTGAGCAGACTTTCGCCTTCGAGCACGGTGATCGTGGTGCGCGGGATGCTCAGCTTGCGGAAGATCGATGTCGCGGCCACCGCGTCGGGCGGCGAGACAATAGCGCCCAGCGCGAAAGCAAGCGGCCAACCGAGGTCAGGCAGGATCTGGTGGACGATGACCGCCACACCCGCCGTCGTCGCCACCACCAGACCGATCGCGAGCCGCAAGATTGGCTTCGCCTCGCTCTTGAAGTCGCGGATGGAGGTGAAGAAGGCCGCGATGTAGAGCAGTGGCGGCAGGAAGAGCAAGAAGACCAGCTCGGGTGCCAGCACGATCGTCGGGTGGTTGGGAACCAGCCCGATGAGGAGGCCGCCGATGACCAGCACGATTGGGTAGGGCACACCCAGTCGCCGCGCGACGATCCCGAGCGCCGCGACGACCACCAGCAGCCCAAGGATCAGCTCAATCTCAGCCACAATTACTCAAGACTTCCGCGGAGTGCGAGTGTGCCGTTCAGTCCCCGCTGGTCGGGGACGTGCGCTACGTGGCGACAAGCTCCGCGGGCGGCGCAGGCGCGGCCTGCAGGTGCCGCTCGAAGAACGCGAAGACCTTCTGCCAGGCGTCAACCGCCTGCTCCGGGCGATACCCCGGACGGTCGACCGCGAAGAAGCCGTGACCCGCGCCGTCGTAGCGATGGAACTCGTAGTCCTTGTCCAGCCGCCGCAGCTCGGCCTCGATTCGATTGACCTGCTCGACATCGGGATTGGCGTCATCGTTGCCGAAGATCCCGAGCAATGGCACCCGCATCTCGGGCGTCATATCGACTACTGGCACGGGCCGCTGGGGAGTGATTTCGTCAGGCTTTGGAATGACACGCCCGCCCCAGCAATCGACCGCAACGTCGATGCCGGATAGCTTGCACGCCGCCATGTAGGCCTGTCGCCCACCCGAGCAGAAGCCGATCACCCCTACTCGGCCATTAGCGTACGGCTGCGCAGCGAGCAAGCTGGCAGCCGCGTCGAGATCGCCCATCACCTGCGCGTCAGACACACCCCCGGCCGCGCGGGCGGCTGCCGCCAGATCGTCCCAGCGACCGGGCCCGAACCGCGAGAACAGATGCGGCGACAGCGCGGCGTATCCATGGTCCGCGAACTTGCGCGTGACCTCGCGGGTCCACTCATCCCAGCCGGGCATGTGATGGATCACGACGACGCCGGGCACCTGCTGGAGCCCCAGCGATCGTGCGGAGTAAGCCTCGATGGGATCGCCGCCGTGGCCGTGCATCGTGATCGTTTCGGCGATCAACCCGTCATACACGCGACCGTCTCCTTTCCAGTGCCTCGGGGTTGATCACCCCAGCCATATCTCCGTCGAGGTACCGCATGACCGCCGCGACGGTGTTTTCGACCATCGCGCGGAAGTTGGACTCGATTCCCCAGCCGATGTGCGGCGTCAGCACCACGTTGTCGAGCCGTGTCAACGAATGCGTTGCCGGCAGCGGCTCCACGTCGTACACGTCCAGGCCCGCGCCGGCCAGTCGGCGCTGCTGGAGCGCATCGACCAGGGCTGCTTCGTCCACGATCGGCCCGCGAGCAATATTGATCAGGTAACTGGTCGGTTTCATCAATGCCAGCTGCCCTGCTCCGACCATCCCCCGCGTCAGGTCGGACAGGCGCACCGAGACGAACAGCACGTCGCTGCGTCGGAACAGATCGTCGAACGCGACATACTCGACCTGGCTTTGGGCCGCCCGTTCGGCGGTCAACGTCGGTCCCCACGCGATGACCTGCATCCCCAGCGCGTGTCCCAGGCGAGCCATCCAACCGCCGATGTTGCCCAGTCCGAGAATACCCAGTGTCTGGCCGTGCAGCTTGGCGGTCGGCGGCGCAGCCCAGTCGCCGCGGCGCATCCGGGCATCGTTTTGCGGAATCTCCCTGACCAGCGCCAGCAGCAGCGCCAGTCCGAGCTCGGCCACCGCCGCATGCCCGCCTGGCGCTCCCGCGCCTGCCGTCAACGCGATTCCGAGCTCGGTGGCCGCGGCGGCGTCGACGTTCGGACCAACCCGCCCGGTTTGGGCGATCAGCTCCAGGTGCTCCGCGGATTGCAGCACGCCGCGCGGCAGCAGCGTGCGCTCGCGGTTGGCGATCGCCACGGTCGCCTCTCGCAAGCGCTCGATGACTTCCGCCTCATCGCTCGCTGCCGAATCGAACACGACGACGTCGCCGCGCTCGCGGAGCGTTTGGAGTGCAGGCGCGCCTTCGTAGAAGCGGGTCCAATCGTCCAGGACCACGAAGCGGTGCTGTGGCATATGCACGCCCCAGGGTAGCAACATGGCTGTGCCGCAAATGCGAGGTTTTGCGCTGCTCTTGACGCTGCTCCTGGGTGGGTGCTCGCAGGTGCCTGTGCTCGCACCGCCACCGCCGACCGCGACGCCGGTCATCGCGCCGCTGCAGCCGCTGCCAGGTCGGGGCTTCAGCTTCTCCGGTCGCGGCTCCGCGCACACGGAGGAGGTCGTGCCCGACTACACCGGCACGCTGGCGCTTGGCATCAACGTCGTCACGCTGTCGCACACCGGGCGATCGACCTTCAGCGTCACGGCTCTGCAAGAAGGCGGTGCGGAGACGCTGACCACGGCCGTGGGGACCTACAGCGGCCAGCGGCCACTGGTCGTGTTTGGCGCGGTCGAGTTCGACGTCCTCGCCGACGGTGACTGGACGCTGAAGGTGCAGCCCATGTCCAGTGGCGGGACACCTGCGTTCAGTGGTCGCGGCGATCTGGTCAGCGCGTACTTCACGCCGACGCCAGCGGGCAACTGGTACCTCATCCATGACGGCGCGGCGTTTACGGCATATGCCCACTGCGTCGGCGGCAGCACGCTGGTCGCGCAGCACAGCGAGCCCTTCATGGAATCGCGCCAGGTGGTCTTCGAGCGTGGGCCGTGCTTCTGGGAGGTGCGCGCCGACGGCGTGTGGAGCATCACGCCGGCCAGGTGACTCCTTCTCACCGGTGAGCGCGCGTGCTACGTTCGAAGAGCCGGGCGGCTTTCGGGGGGAACGCCGCCAATCTTAGTGGGGCTCCGCTATGGATGAGCGGAGGAAGGGAACCCTATGCGTGCGAAGAGGCTCGCAAGCCTGGTTGCACTCGGATCTGCGCTGGCTCTGACTGGCGCCACGACCGGGCGGTGGGGTTTTCATCGGCCGTCAACAGCGCCGCGACCAACCTCGCCAGCTCGGGGGTCTTTCTCAGCGTAGCAGCGGGGAACAGCAACGCGAATGCGTGCAATTCGTCGCCTGCCAGCGCGACTGGTGTGATGACCGTGGCCGCTTCGGACCGCACCGACCACCGCGCATCGTTCTCCAACTTCGGGTCGTGTGTGGAGATCTACGCGCCTGGGGTGTCGATCCTGTCCACGTGGTTGAACGGTGGCACGAACACGATCAGCGGTACGTCGATGGCCACGCCGCACGTGACGGGCGTCGCCGCCCTGTACAAGGGCGCCAACGGCGACGTCGCCTCGAGCACGCTCGTGACGGCGCTGATCAATCTGTCCACGAAGAACGTGATCATCAACAACCCGGCGGGCACGCCCAACCGGTTGCTGTTCAAGTCGACTCGCTAGCGGCGGCTAGGCGGCGCGGCGCTTAGAACCCTCTCCTTTGGGAGAGGGCAGGGTGAGGGCTGGCGTGGCTGCTGCGGCTCACCCTCACCCCCGGCCCCTCTCCCAAGGGGAGAGGGGAGCAGCTCCTCCGCCGTTGCGTGGAGCTGGAAGCGCGCGACAAGCTTCGTAAGCTGCGCGGACGTCGCGGCCAGGTGCTGTGCCTGCTCGCCCATATCGGCGACCTGCTCGCTCACCTGCTCGGCGCTGCCGCTCACCTGACCGGTGGTCGCGCTCTGGTCGGCACTGACCCGCGCGATCTCGGCGATCGCCTCCCGCACTTCGACCGCCTGCGCCGCCATCTCGCCGGTGCTCGCCGTGTTCTCCTCGACCACGGCGCTGATCGAGCCCATCGCGGTCACCATGCTGCGGCTCGCGCGCGCCATCTCCTCCGCTGCCCGAGCAATGCCATGCACCTGACCCACGCTCGACCCGACCGCCACCAGGATTTCCTGCAGCGCCTTGCCCGCCAGGTCGGCCTTGGTCGTGCCCTGCTCGACTTTGCTCGAGCCGGTCGCCATGGCCTCGACCGCTTGCTTGGTTCCCACCTGGACGGCGGCGATCAACTCCGCGATCTGCTTCGTTTCGCGCTGGCCTGTTCACCAGCTCCGCCTGCGATCGCGGCGATGCCATCCGTCAACTGCGACACCGAAGCTGTCGTGGCGCTGGCAGCGCGACTGCTGTCCTGAGCACCCTGAGCGACCGTCTGGAACGCCTGGGTGACCTCGAAGACACCGCTGCCAGCTTGCGTGGCGCCCGCCTCCAGGCGCCGCGAGCTGTCCTGCAGCATTTCGGACGACTCCTGGAGCTGGGCCACGATGTCGCGCAGGTTCGCGCTCATGCGCTGGAACGCGAGGCCCAGTCGGTCGTGCTCCGAGCGCGGCTCGGCGGCCTGCGACAGGTCGCCATCGGCCAGCCGGTCGATGCGCGCCGCAACGTCGCGCAGGTAGCTGGTCATCTCTCCGAACGCGGCCACCGTCTGGCCCACTTCATCGCGGCGATCGACCGCGACGTCGACGTCGAGATCGCCGACTGCGATCTGCCGCGCGGCGCGGGTCAGCAATCGTAGCGAAGCTGCAACACTGTTGCCGACGAAGACTCCAACGGTCACCACCAGGAAGAACCCAACCACGAGCACGGCCATGAATGTGCGCTGCGCGGCGTCGTAGTTGCTGGTGGCCGCTACCTGGCCGGCGCGCCCTGCGGAACCTTCTTCGGCAACGTGAACGTATCGTCGACGACCTGGTGCACTTCCTTGATCGACCGCGCCAGCAGCAGCGTGCCGGGCAGCACGACATGATCGAACTCGTCGACATTGCCCTTGATGCTGGTCGCCTGGTTGAGACTGAACGCCGCGCCCGCGGCGACGATCGCGTAGACGGCGAGCAACGCGGCGAGCAGCTTGGCAAGCGTGCCGCGGTTGTGGAACCAGTGCATTGATCGAGGAAGCCTCCAGGTGGCTCGTCCATCATCGGCAACCGCCGCTCGCGCTCGAGAAGGCGGCGACTAGTTCGCGAGGGTCGGAGTGGCTTGCCGCGCGCCGCGGCGCTGAGTGATCCACTTCGCGCACAGTGGATAGAACAGCAGCAGCACCGCCAGGACCATCAGGCTGGCCGCGATGGGGCCGCTCACGAACGTCAGCGGATTGCCGCCGCTCGCGATCATGCTCTGGCGGAACCGGAACTCGGTCTGATCGCCCAGCACCAGCGCCACTACCAGGGGCGCAAGGGGGTACTTCATCTTGCGCAGCCAGTAGCCGAGCAAGCCGAAAACGATGGTGATGAACACGTCGAGCATGCTGTTGTTCAGCGAGTAGGAACCAATGATCGAAATGAGCACGATCAGCGGCGTGCTGATCGCGTACGGGACGCGCATGATCGCCGCCAGCAGCGGCACGGCCAGCAAGCACAGCAGAAATGTCAGGAGGTGGCCGAGGTACACGCTGGCGATCAGGCCCCACACGAAGTCGGCGTGCTCACTGAGGAGCAACGGCCCGGGCTGCAGCCCCCACACGTACAGGCCCGCCATAATCACCGCGCTGGTGGGCGAGCCGGGCACGCCCAGCGCGATCATCGGCACCAGCGAGCCCACGCCTGCCGCATCAGCCGCGCACTGCGGGCCCATGATGCCCGAGATCTCGCCTTTGCCGAATTTCGACTTGTCCTTCGAGTACTGGCGAGCCAGACCGTAGCCGAGGAACGACGCGGCAGTCGCGCCGTGGCCGGGCAGAACACCGAACCAGAAGCCGATGATGGAGTTCGTGATCACCAGCAAGATGCGGCTGCGCAACGCGCCGAGCGTCTCGAGCAGGTCGCGGAAGCCGAGCCGCGCGGAAATCTTCTCCACGTAGCCGATGCCCGACTCTTCGGCCGAGGCGATGATCTCGCCGATGCCGAAGAGGCCGATCGTGACGGGCACGAAGCCGATGCCCGACAGCATCTCGATCCGACCGAACGTCAGGCGGGCGGCGCCGGTTACGGTGTCGAAGCCAACCGACGCCAGCAGCAGGCCCAGCGCGATCATCAGCACGCTCTTGATAGGCGAGCCGGCGTCCAGGCCGACCAGCGTGGCAAACGACAGCACGAAGACCGCGAACAACTCGGGTGGGCCGAACCGCAGCGCAATGTCAGCCAGCGGTCGGACGAAAAACGTGATCGACATGGTCGCGATCAGGGCGCCCAGGAAGGAGGCAACGAATGATGAAGTGAGTGCCAGGCCGGGCTTGCCGACTCGTTTGGCTAATGGGAAGCCGTCGAACAGGAGGGCGACCGCCCACGGCTCACCAGGGATGTTGAACAGAATCGAGGTGATCACTCCCCCGAACAGTGCACCCCAGTAGATGCCCGCGAGGAAGATCACCGCGCTGGTCGGTCCGCCGGGGCCGCCGGAGGCGATGAAGATCGAGACCGGCAGCAGGATCGCGACGCCGCTGGTGCCACCCAGTCCGGGCAGGACGCCGATGATCAGGCCCAGCGTGCACGCGATGAACAGCAGGAACAGGTTGTATGGCTGAGCGGCCGTGGCAAAGCCACCCCCAAGACCAGAGAGGACCTCGCCCATGTGCGCCTAGATCAGGAACCCCAGCTCGTACAAGCCACTCTTCGGCAAGCGCACGCGAAAGCCCATCTCGAAGGCCAGGTAGATCGCCAGCGGGAACAGCACCGCGACCGCCGCGACCCACCGCCAGTGATAGCGGCCGATGTAGCGGGCAAAAAAGCCCATATACAGGCCACTGCACAGGTAAAAGCCCAGCCAGCTCAACGCCGCTGTGGCCAGCAGCATCGGGGCCACGAGCTTGCCAACGGAGACAATCGCCTGGCGATTCTCGAACAGCGGTGGGCCAGCAGTGCTTCTGGTCAAGGCGCGGTACATGATCACCAGGCCGGCAACGCCCATGACCGCGGCGGCCCAGAACGGATAAAAGCCAGAGCCGATCCCGCCGGGCGCCTTGCTGGTATCGGGCACCGCAAAGCCACGCGTATCCAGCATGGCAGCTAAAGCGATGACGACGACTACGAGCGCCGTCGCCCACTCGGCCGGAGCGAGAAGCAAGCGCTGGCGGGCGACAACTGCGATGTGCGCTGCGTCGAACCGCCGCACCTGACTACTGTAACCAGCCGTTCTTGGTGGCGATATCGCGATGCAGCTTGTCGTAGTCGGTCACGAACTTCTTGAAGTCGTCACCGCTACGGAAATCGGGTTCCAGGTTGTTCTGCGCCATGAAACCCTGCCAATCGGCCGAGTCGTAGACGTTCTTGAACAGATCGACCCAGAACTTCGTCTGCGCCGCGCTCAGCCCGGGCGCGCCCATAACCGCGCGCATCACGTAGTAGTCGGAGATGTCCAGGCCCTGCTCTTTACAGGTCGCGAGGTCCTTGAACGCGCCCTCCTTGGGTCGCGCGGGCGTGAAGGCGCAGATCGGGCGCAGTTTGCGGGGTGAGCCCGAATAGAACGGCAGGCCCTCGCTCGGGTTGTTCACCGTCGCCTGCACCTGACCGCCCGCCAACGCCGCGGCGACCGTGCCGCCGCCCGATTGGGGCACGTACTTGAACGGCTTGGTCCCAGCCGTGTCCTGGATACGCAGGAACAGGATCTCGTCCTCCTGCTTGGAGCCGGTGCCGGCGACGGTCAACTCCTGCTCCTTGGCCGCCTTGACGAAGTCGGCCGCGGTCTTCCACGGGCTCTCTTCCTGGACCCACAGGTAGAAGGGGTCGAGCGCCAGATTGGCGATGGGTGTGTAGTCGGTCGCCTGGAACGGCAGCTTCTGCACGATCAGGGTCGTGAAGAAGCTGTTGAGGGTGATCATGATGTAGTGCATGTCACCCTTCTTCTCGAACACATACTGGAACGCGACGGCGCCGGCGCCGCCTTCCTTGTTAAGAGGGGTGACGGGCTGTGGCGACAGCTTGTTCTTCTCCATCACACCCTGCATGAAGCGGGCGTAAATGTCGGAGCCGCCACCGGGTGCGGTGCTGATCACGAACTCGACGGGCCGCGTCGGCTGTTGCGCAGTCGCCGCGGCGCCGCCCGCGGGCGCGCCACCACCGGCCGGGGCCGGCGGCGAACAGCCGACCGCGACCACCAACAGGACGGCACTCGCGCCGAACAGTCGTACCAGTCGCCGATGTACTCCACCCCACATCGTCGGGACCTCCCGTCGCCTGTGTCTGCCGCGAATGGCGTCCTGCCGTGGATCCAAACCCCTGCATGATCGCACCGCCGCTGATTCGGGGGTTGGACCATCACGTGGTCGGACCAGTTCGATTCGATGTTAGACGTGCGGCCCGGCCTCGGCAACTATGGTGCAATTCACCGCGGTGCTGTGAACGGGTTCACAGTGTTTGCTGGGGCGCGGGTCTACGGTACGCCTATGCACAGCGCCTCCGCCATCAATCGCGGCAGCGCCAGCGCCACTGCTGAGCCACTCGTCGATACCACGGTCCTGCGCCGCATCGCGGAGGTCGTTGCAGCCGCCCTGCGGCTGCGCGCGCAGATCGAACCGCTATCCCCGAGGCGCCAGCGTGAGGTGGCACTGGCGTGGCTCCGCGACTCCGAAGACTGAGCGACCCAACCTCCGCACTCGCACCACCGTACACTTGCGCTGGATAGCGGCCACGTTCTGACCGCAATCAGAGCCAACATTACGCACACATGGCCAACACCAGCGCGCGGATGCTGCGCCTGCTGTCGCTGCTCCAGACCCACCGCTACTGGCCCGGTGCGGAGCTCGCGGATCGCCTGAGCGTGTCCGCGCGGACACTGCGCCGCGACGTCGAGCGGCTGCGTGAGCTGGGCTACCCGGTCGAAGCGCAGCGTGGCGTCGACGGCGGCTACCAGCTGGCGGCCGGTGCCGCGCTCCCGCCGCTGGTGCTCGACGACGACGAAGCCGTCGCGCTGGCCATCGGCCTGCGCGCGGCGGCGCAGGGCGCGATCGCGGGCATCGAGGAGTCGTCGGTGCGCGCGCTGACCAAAGTGGTACAGGTCATGCCGCCAAAGCTGCGGCGCCGCGTCGAGGCATTGCAATCGGCCACCGTGCCCGCGGTCTGGGGCAGCGGTCCGACCATCGACCCGGCGATGCTCACCACGGTCGCTCAGGCGTGCCGCGACACGGAGCGCATCCGCTTCGCGTATACCAGCCAGGCCGGCGAGGAAACCGCGCGCCATGTCGAGCCACACTGGCTGGTCTCGCTCGGCCGCCGCTGGTATCTGGTCGCGTACGACCTGCATCGACAGGATTGGCGTACGTTCCGCATGGATCGGCTGATCAACCCGCGCAGCACGCTGCTACGGTTTGCGCCGCGGCAGCTGCCGGCCAATGATCCGTCGACCTTCGTTCGCGCCAACATTCAGAACCTGCAGTCGCCGTTCGCGGTGGAGGCGCTCGTGTTCGCGCCCGCCGAGAGCGTGCGGCGCACGCTCGGCCAGTGGGCCACGATCGAGGAGGTCGACGCCGAGCGCTGTCGGCTGCGCATGAGCGTCGACAATCTGGATTGGTCGGCGCTGGCGCTCGGCTCGCTCGGCGCGGAGTTTGTCATCGTGCAGCCGCCCGAGCTGCTCGAGCGTGTGCACGAGTGGGGCAGCCGCTTCAGCCGCGCCACACGTGCCTTAAACGAGTGATCGCCCCTGCAGGGGCGACCACCGCTCTCCGAATACCAGCGACGCGTCAGCGCTGCACCGCGAGCGTCTTGAGGTAGGCCTCGAGGCGATCGTACGACTCGCCCGCGCCCTGCTCCATGCCGCTCTGCAGCATGCCGTTGCGGTCTTCGACCGAAGCGAACCGCGAGGTGACCGTGATGCGCGTGCGGCCGCCGAGGTCTTCGAGATTCATCGTCTCGACGGAGATGTGGCCGGGCATGCCTTCGAATTCGAAGGTCTGCACGATCCGCTCGGGCGGTGCGACCTCGCGCACCTCGCCGCGGAAGCCCCACTCCTGGCCCTCGCTGTCGCGCTCGACCATGCGCCAGGCGCCGCCGGGGCGGAAGTCCACATCGCACTGCACGACGGTCGAGCCCGACGGGCCCCACCAGTGGCGCAAATGCTCGGCCTTGCTGAGCGCCTCGAAGACCAGCGGCCGCGGCGCGTCGAACTCCCGGGTGAGGACGATTTCCAGATCCGACGGCGTGGAGACGGTCAACGTGTTTGGCATATTGAGAAAGCTCCCTTGCTGCATGTCGTTGAGATAGATTGCGAGTCGATCGAAGCGCTCGTTCCAGAGCTGCGCGAGCTCCCGCCAGGTGGCGTGCACGTCATTCGTCCTTGCTGCCTTCCGATTGCAGCTCGCGCAGGTATTCGTCCAGGCGACCGAAGCGCTCTTCCCAGGTGGCGCGATAGTGCTCGACCCAGTCGGACACATCCTTGAGCCGCGCGGGCTCGAGGCGGCACGGGCGCCACTGCGCCCGGCGCCCCTGCGAGATGAGCCCGGCCTTCTGCAATACCTTGAGATGCTTGGACACCGCCGGCAGGCTGAGCCGGAAGGGCTCGGCGAGCTCGAGCACTGTCGCCTCGCCCTGGGCGAGGCGGGCAAGGATCGCCCGCCGCGTCGGGTCGGCCAGCGCCTGGAAAGTGGAGCTCAGCTCGTCGTCGGTGGCCATCGGAAGGCTACTTTACCACTCAGTAAACTAGGCCGCCTGCAGCGCGCTGCGGCGGGTTGCGCGGCGCTCGCGAGCGTGCGGCGCCAGCCGCGTGCGGCCGTAGGCGACGAAGCCAGCCAGCAGGCCGATCACGAGCGGCAGCGCGGCCAGGGTCAGGTCCTCGGGTGGGGTGAACATCGCGGCGCCGACCATGATCAAGACCAGCCCGCGGGCGGCCAGCGAGGTCAGCTCGGGGCGAATGCGGGTGATGCCCGGCAGGATCAGGCCGAGGGCGCCGGCGACTTCGCAGACGCCGATGAAGCGGATGAAGATGCCCGGCAACGGCAATGGCATCTGTGCGTACAGCACGTCGAGCGGCGTGACCAGCTTCATGCCACCAGCGAACAGGAACAGCAGCGCCAAAAGCACCTGCACGATCCACAGTACGTACGTCATCTCTGAAAAAACTCCTTTCTGAGCTACGCGGCGTGCGGCAGCACGTGGACGAATCGGCGAGCTGCACGCAGCTCGTCGGCGAGGGTGGCCACGTCGAGGCCGAGAATGGCGAGCGCGAGGCGGCGGTAGGCTGCCTGCTGCGCGGGCCGGGGCGAGAGTCGGTAGGTGCGCGGCTGACCGTTGGCGCCGCGGGCGATGATGCTGCGGGCGCGGATGGTGGACGGGTTACGCGCTGACATCGTCGGCTCCGTGGAGGCCGGCCTGGACGCGGCTGCGGAGCACGAGCAGCCGAGCGTACTGGCGGGTGTTGAAGGGGTAGGGGACGTTGGCGGAGGGCTTCCAGCCGAAGCGATACGGCTGGTCATGGTCGCCAGCTCCGGAGCCATCGCGGCTGTTTGAGTGGAGCTGCTGTGGTTGGGAGTGCATCGCTTCCTCCTTGGGCATTTCGCCAGTTGGTTAATTAGCTAATTGGAAGAATACGGCACATACCGCGGCCTGTCAACCCCTGCCGGCAACCACTTTTCCCCCCGCGTCTTAGCTCCCCTCTCCCTCTGGGAGAGGGGTCCGGGGGTGAGGGCCAGTTGGCAAGCTGGACGCAGCCCTCACCCTGCCCTGTCCCAGAGGGAGAGGGTTCTCACACTCCGCCAAGCCCCACACCGCCGATTGCTACGGCCTTGTGACCGCTGGCACCGTTCGCGCCGCGCCGCGGGCCGCCACACTTGGTGCTCGGAGAGTTGGGATGAAGCACCTGCCGCATGCGCTCGCCTCGCCGCCGCTGCAGCTGCCGACTGGCGTGCCAGGTCTGGACGACGTCCTCGGCGGCGGCATACCCGAAGGCTCGTGTACCGCCATCGTCGGCGGACCGGGCACCGGCAAGACCACCCTGGCGCAGCAGATCCTGTTCAGCACCGCCAGCAGCGGCAGAACGGGCATCTACTTCGCCGGCCCAGGCGAGTCGCAGGCCAAGGTGCTGCGCCACCAGCAGCAGCTGAGCTTCTTCCACCGTGAGCGGCTCGACTCGAGCGTCTACCTGGCCAGCCTGAGCCAGGCCGTGGTCGACGGCGACCCCAACCACGTCCTGCAGGCGATCGCGCGCGAGGTCGAGGACCGCCACGCCGCCTTCGTCATCGTCGACCTGGTGCAGGCGCTCACGCCCGCGAGCCTGTGGAAGGACATGGCGTTCTATCTGAGCCGCTGCGAGATCACCAGCGTCCTGATCGCCGACTGCGAGCCGCCCGACACTCCACCAACGGCGCTGCTGAGCACCGCCGACGCCGTGCTGTGGCTGCGCCACTCGCTCACCAACGGCATCGCCCTGCACACGCTGCACGCGCCCAAGATCCGCGGCCAGCAGCCGCTCCCCGGCCTGCATCCCGTGCGACTCACTTGGGACGGCATGCAGGTCTTTCCGCGCTGGCCGCTGGCCGAGCCGCGCATGCGGCGCGCGCGCCCGCCCGAGCGCATCAGCGCTGGCTTCCCAGAGCTCGATGCGCTCCTGGGCGGCGGCATCCCGGCCGGCGATACCCTGCTGGTCGAAGGCGACTCGGGCACCGGCAAGAGCGTGCTGGCGACGCAGTTCGTGGCCGCCAACGGCCAGCGCGGCGAGCCCAGCGTGGTGCTGCTGTTCGAGGAGCGGCCGGACCGCTTTCTCGATCGCGCCGAGACGCTCGAGCTCGGGCTGGAGCGGCTGGTCGAGCACGGCATGGTCGAGGTGCTCAGCTTCCGCGGCCGCGACCTGAGCCCCGACGAGGTCATCCACACCGTCCGCCAGGCGGTCAAGCGTGTCGTCGCGCGGTGCGTGGTGATCGACTCGACCGCGGGCCTGGAGCTGGCGCTCAGCGGTGGCGGCGGGCTACGCGACTGCCTGTGGCGGCTGCTGGATAGCCTCAGCGGCGCGGGCGTGACCGTGTGGCTCAACAGCACTGGCGAGCAGCCACTCGGCGCGCTGGTCGACGATGTGCTCGAGCTGCGGCGGGTGGAGCACGACGGCCGCGTGGGCCAGCAGCTGCGCATCCAGAAGATGCGCTCCAGTAGCCACGCGCGCGAGAGCCGCGGGTACGAGATCGGCGCGCACGGCGTGGCGCTCGTGCAGCGCGAGCTTTTTTCGAAGCGGCGCAACGGCGCCAACGGGCACGCCGTGAACGCCGTCAACGGCCCGGCGCTGACGCTGAAGCACACCGCCTGAGGGCACTCGGCCGCTCGACGCGCCGGCAAACCGCTTGACAACATACCGACTGGTCTGTATCCTACGGACATATGGCACGCGGCCGCACCACCCCGCGGACGCCCGAGGCCACCCGCCGCAAGATCCTCGAGGCGGCCTTCGGCGAGTTCTACGCCAACAGCTTCCAGGGCGGCAGCCTCAACGACATCGTCGCCGCCGCCGGGACTACCAAGGGCGCGCTGTTCCACCACTTCGACAGCAAGCTCGAGCTCGGCTACGCCGTCCTCGACGATCTGATCGGACCGCTGCTGCTCGAACGCTGGCTGGCCGGCCTGGCCGAGGCGACCGATCCCATCAGCGTCCTGCAGACCTGCTTCCGCGTGCACGTCGCCACCGACATCACCACCGGCCACTGGCTCAACGGCTGCCCACTCAACAACCTGGCCCAGGAGATGTCGCCGCTCGACGACGGTTTTCACACGCGCATCAACCGCCTGTACGACACCTGGCGCGGGCGGATCGCCGAGGCGCTCCACAACGGCATCCACGCCGGCACCGTCAAAGCCAGCATCGATCCGCATACCGCGGCGGCGCTGATCGTGTCTGGCCAGATGGGCATCTGGGGCACCGGCAAGAGCTCGCGCCGCGCTGACGTCATGCTCCAGGCCGCCGAAGGCCTGTGCGACTACCTGGAGAGTCTTCGACCATGAGCCGCCCCATCTTTGCCGCCGACGCCCCACAGCCAGCGTGGTGCGCTCACCCGGCGAGCGACGCCGCGTGCGACGCGACCTTCTTTTTCACGGTTGCATACCGACTGGTCGGAATTATCTTGCGAGAGCAGGAGGCGCTTCACGATGACTAACGATCGGCAGTCCAGCCACGGCCATGACCACGACCACGACCACGACCACGACCACGACACCGAGTACCGCTTCGGCCGACCCCACGTCTACCTGACACCACGCCAGCTCGCGCGGCTCACCATCCTGCGCTCGCGGCTCGGCGATACCCGCGTCGAACGCGAAGCGGCTGCCGCTGGGCGCACCCGCAGCGGAGCCCGCTCGTGATCGCCCGCCAGCGCGCGAGCGTCGCCTTCGTCCTGATCACCCTCTTCATCGACATTCTGGGCATGGGCCTGGTCTTCCCGATCCTGCCGCGGCTCGTCCAGAGCCTCCTCGGCGGTGAGATCGGCCAGGCCTCCCTCGTGTATGGCCTGCTGGTCTCGATCTACGCGGTCATGCAGTTCTTCTGCGCACCGATTCTCGGCGCGCTGTCCGACCGCTTCGGCCGACGGCCGGTTATCCTGCTGGCGCTGGCCGGGCTGGGCTTCGACTATGTCTTGCTCAGCCTGGCGCCCAGCATCTGGTGGCTGGTGCTCGGCCGCGTGGTGGCGGGCGTCTTCGGCGCCACGTACACGTCGGCGGGCGCGTACATCGCCGATGTCAGCCCACCCGAGAAGCGCGCCGCCAACTTCGGCCTCGTCGGCGTCGCCTTCGGACTAGGCTTCATCGCCGGGCCGGTGGTCGGCGGCCTCCTCGGCCAGTCCGACGTGCGCTTGCCGTTCATGGTGTGCGCTGGACTCACTTTCCTCAACTTCCTGTTCGGCCTGCTGGTGATGCCCGAGTCGCTGCGGCCGGAGAACCGCCGCGCCATCAACTGGTCGCAGACCAATCCCGTTGGCGCGCTGCGCGCGGTATGGCGCTACGGCGGCGTCGCCGCGATCCTGCCGATCTTCGTCGTGGCGCAGCTGGCGCAGCAGGGGCTGCAGAGCGTGTGGGTGACCTACACGACGTATCGGTTCGACTGGAGCGTGGCGGATGTCGGCATCTCGCTGGCGATCGTCGGGCTGCTGTTCGCGATCGCGCAAGGCGGCCTGGTGCGACCCGTCGTTGGACGTTTCGGCGAGCTGCGTACGCTGATCGGCGCACTGGTTGTGGCGATGCTCGGCATGCTGCTGTTCGGTCTGGCCAGCCAGGGCTGGATGATGTACGCGGTGACCGCGGTGTACTGCCTCGGCCTGGGCTTGCTCGGCCCGGCGGCGCAGGGACTCATGTCGCGGTCGGTGCCCGGCAACGAGCAGGGCCTGCTGCAGGGCGCCGTCACCACCGTCATGACCGGTTCGGCGATTGTCGGACCACCCGTCACCAGCTCGCTGTTCGCGCTGTTCATCAGCCCCGCCGCCCCGATCACGCTGCCTGGCGCGCCGTTCTTCCTGGGTTGCCTGCTGTGCGGCGTGGCGCTGCTGCTCGCGCTGCGCCAGCCAGCGCGCACCACGAGCCACGCAGCGGCCGCCCCCGAAGGAGCACTCGCCGCGGCGTAACCTCGGCTGACAGAAACTCACATCTCGGCGCCACCTGGCGGACGCTAACCTGCCATGGTGGCGTCGACGCATGCGCAACAGCTGGTAGCGCAGCTGCAGACGGTCGCCGACGAGCTGATCGCGTGCGTTCAACAGATCGACGCGGGGCAGTGGGCACGGGTGCCACAGCCGGGTGAATGGTCAGTCGGCAAAGACGCCGAACATGTGATCGAGGGCGCCGCGTACCACCAGTGGATCGTGCGCCAATCGTTGCGCCAGAAGGGTTCCGACCGCCCACCCGTCGAACGCGAGCGCGTGACCGCCCAACTGTCGCAGGTCGAAGTCGTGCGCGCGCTGCGTGAGGCGACCCGGGCGAGTGCGAGCCTGATCGAGCCGCTGACCGACGAGCAGCTCGCGCTACCAGCCCTGCCGCGGCGCGACAAACCGCGCACGCTGGCCGAGATGATCGAGGGCCAGCTGATCAGTCATTACGCCCGCCACCAGGCGGACATCGAAGCCAAGCTGGCCCGCCTGGCCCTTTGAGCGCGAGATCCCTCGCAGGCTCGGGATGACACGTAATCCGCTAGCGGCCGGCGGCGATGGCCTTGTTCTCGAGGATGATGTGCCCGACCGCGGTATTCGAGGCGGGCACGTGGTAGAAGCGGTGCACTTCGTCCACCTCGCGATCGAGGGCGCCGCGCATGATCAGCCACATGACCATCTCGACGCCTTCCGAGCCGGCCTCGCGCAGATACTCCACGTGCGGTAGCCGCGACAGGCTGACCGGATCGCTGACCAGGCTGTCCAGGAAGCGCTTGTCGAACTCCTTGTTGATCAGCCCCGCGCGCGGACCCTGCAGCTGGTGCGACATGCCACCCGTGCCGAAGATGACCACCTTCAGGTCCTGGTCGAAGGACTCGACGGCTTTGCGGATGGCTTTGCCCAGGTTGTAGCAGCGGTTGCCGGTCGGTGGCGGGTACTGCACCACGTTCACCGCCAAGGGAATCACCTTGACCGGCCACTCCGACGGCTGGCCGAACATCAGCGACAGCGGCACGGTCAGGCCATGGTCGACATCCATCTGATTGACGATGGTGATATCGAACTCGTCGAGGATCAGCGACTGGGCCATGTGCCAGGCCAGCTCGGGGTGGCCGTACACGGTGGGCACCGGCCGCGGCCCCCAGCCTTCGTCGGCCGGTCGAAACTCCGCTGCGCAGCCGAGCGCGAATGTTGGGATCAGCTCGAGCGAGAACGCCGAGGCGTGGTCGTTGTACACGAGGATGACCACGTCTGGCTTCTGCTCGGCGATCCACTTCTTGGACGGCTCGTAGCCCTGGAACACGGGCGCCCAGTAATCCTCGCCGCTGCGCTTGTTGTCCAGCGCTGCGCCGATCGCGGGCACGTGCGAGGTCGCGACGCCGGCGACGATCTTAGCCACGCTGCTTGCCCTCCCACTCCGACTTCGAGCGATTGCCATCGACCGAGCGGCCGCCGTGCAGCATCATGTCAGCGTATTCCTGCTGGCTCATGCCAGTCATCGACGCCGCGAGCTGCTGGAATGACTTGCCGTCGGTCGCGCCCAGCTTGGACGTGAAGTAGATGTTGCCGCCGAGCTCGATCATGCGGTTCCAGTCGCGGTCGAGCACTGCCTGCTTCTGCTCGGCGGTCATCGCGAAGCGATTCAGGTAGCCCGCTTCGTCGGCCTTGAAGGCCTCACGATTTTCGGCCTTCATCAGCGACATGCAGAACTGGTTCAACCAGTACCCCTGTCGCGAGCGCTGGGCATCGAACACGGTCGTGCCCGGGATGTCGTTGTAATCCTGCATGGTGACTCGCTTATAGCATCCGTGGGCCGTGCGTTTTCCAATCGGCGGCCGTACGTTGTCTAGTCAGGAGGTGCCGACCATGCCAGTTCGGCTCACACTCGCACCGCGGGCGGCGGGGATTCCAGTTATCGCGGCGCTTGCCATCGCGATCAGCGCCATGTTCATCAGCCAGGGAGTCGCGGCGCAACCGGCGCCGGGGACCGTCACCGGGCGCGTGGTCTGGGGATCATGTCTGCGCGGCGTGCCGCTGCCCATGGCCCCGGACGCCGGGTCGCAAACGCAACCCGCGGCGCCCGATGTGCAGCCGCAGCCCGGCCGGCCCGTGCCTGTGCCGACGTTTGGTCTGCCGGCGGGCGCCGTGCTCGTGGCCGCCCAGAACACGTCGATCAGCGCGCGGACTGATGAGACGGGTCGATTCACGCTCTCGGGGGTGCCGGCGGGGCAGTTCTTGACGGTCGCAGCCGGGCCAGTGGCCGCGGCGAACGCGGCGGTCGCGGGGCGGCCCAACGTGATGGTGGCCAGCGGTGAGAGCGTGGACATCGGCACACTGTCGCTCGGCGGGCAGACGGCGATCTCGCCCATCATCTGCCGTGGTCAGCTCGAGGTTCCCAACGCCGCGCCAGGCGCCGAGGCGCCCGGCGTCGAGGCGCCCGGCGACGTACCGCCGCCAGGGACACCGTAGCTGGCATACTGCGCGGCTGATGGCGGAAGCAAAGACCACGCCCACCGCCCAGAAGGTCGACGAGTGCCTCGCCGACGCCGATCCGACCGTGCTGCGGCAACTTCTAACCAGTGCCGTCGAGCACCATCACGCCCGATTAGCTGATCTTAGACGCGCAGAACGAGCGGCCCCGAAGCGGTGAGCCCAAGGGCCGCTCTTTTGTAGATGGATCAGTCGCCGCGGTCCTTCTGGCCCTTAGGCGCCTTGTGCTCGGCGTGCTGGCGGCGGTCGGCGGCTAGCGAACGTCCAACATCGACCTGATCGGTCGTGAACCGTCCGTGCTCGTCGCGGCGGATGTAGCGACTACCGCCGGGTTTCCCTGGCGTGGTGTCGATCAGTTCGCGTTTGCCCGTTGGGCGGTTGGTATTTGCCATGCTCGCCCAATTTGCACGGCCTGGGCCAACAGAGTCAGGCTTCCAGTTGCAAGTCTGTGCCGCGCACGATGCCCAGTGGCTGGTACTCCTTGTAACCGGGGAAACACCGCGCCCAGGCGCGCATTGCCCAGCCGTCGCACGACGATTTCCCCGAGCACCTGGCGGTAGTCGGTGGTCACCGCCAGGTCAGCCCGATCGTAGAGCTGTTCATTCTGCAGGCCTGGCCAGTTGCTGATCACTCGCCCGCCGTTCACCTGGCCGCCGAGCACGAAGATGCCGCTGCCGTGTCCATGGTCGGTGCCACGACTCGCGTTCTCTGTCAAGCGCCGGCCAAACTCCGAAACGACGACCAGCGTCATGCGATCGGCATAAGTCGGAGAGCCGCCGATTGTCGTCGTGTAATTCGCCTTCGGTCAGCGCCCGTTGCGAGCTTCCAGCGGTACAGCATCGAGCTCGTGCTTGACCAGTTCTGTCGCACATCGCCATACCCGTTCGGCGCGGGGTGGCCGAAGAGCCCGCCCGCGGGCCGAAGGCGAGGCGATTGAGCGCGATGACTTCGAGCGGGGCGGCATTGGCGAGTGCTGCCCTCCAATGGCAACGAACCGTAACCTCGATCGTAACACTCGTTGCGCGGGCTCCGAAGCGGTACCGGCCCAGCTGAGCTACGATCGTCCGCTGCAGCGAAGGGAGACGGAGCGGTGGTCAAGGCAGCTGTGATGTACGAAGTCCAGAAGCCTCTGGTGGTCGAGGACGTGGATCTGGACGCGCCGGGGCCCGGCGAGGTCAAGGTCCGGCTCGGCGCGACGGCCATCTGTCACAGCGATATCCATTTCTTCGAGGGCGACGTACCGTTTCGCGGCCCCGGCATCGCCGGCCATGAATGCGCCGGCATCGTCGATGGGATCGGCGAAGGCGTCACGTCGGTGAAGCCCGGCGACCACGTGGTCATGGCGCCGATCACCGGCGGCTGCGGTCGGTGCACGAACTGCATGCTCGGGCTGCGCAACATGTGCCAGAACATCTCGCCGCGCCTTCCCCACCACCGCAACAAGAAGGGTGAGCAACTCCTGCCGCTAGCAGGGCCGGTCGGCGGCCTGGCCGAGTACACCGTCGTGCACGAGTTCCAGACCGCTAAGGTACCCGACGACCTGCCGATGCACATCGCCTGTCTGCTCGGCTGCGGCGTGCTCACCGGCTTCGGCGCGGTGGTCAACCGCGCCCAGGTCAAGCCATTTCAGAGCGTGGCCGTGCTCGGCACGGGCGGGGTCGGCCTCAACGCGATCCAGGGCGCCGCGTTTTCCGGCGCCCACCCGATCGTGGCGGTCGATCTCCTGGACAGCAAGTTGGAAGTCGCCAGGTCTTTCGGAGCGACCCATACGGTGAACGCCTCGCAGGTCGACGCCGTGCAGGGCGTGAAAGATGCCACTGGCGGGCGCGGCGTCGATTACTCGTTCATCATGGCTGCCAGCTCGAAGGCGGTGCGCCAGGCGTTCGAAATGCTGGGGCCGCGTGGCACTGCGGTGATGGTTCAGGTCACCAGCGGCGATATGTCGGATTTCGCACCCCGCGAGTTCATCGGCGAGCGCATGTTCACGGGCAGCATGCTGGGCTCGACCCGATTGCAGCTGGACGTGCCGCGTTACGTCGATATCTACCGCGCGGGCCGACTGAAGCTCGACGAGCTGGTGACGGAGTGCTTCTCACTCGACCAGGTCAACGAAGCGGTGGCCTCGTCGAAGGCGGGCGCCGCGTTGCGCAACGTGATCGTGTTCTGAGAAGCGACACGCTCTCGGCGACAGCGCGCGACGGCACCTCGATCGCCGTCGACGTGGTGCGCATCAGCAACGGCCAGGCGGGCCCGCACCTGGCGGTGTTCGCCGCCATGCATGGGACCGAATACGCGTCGGTCGCGGCGCTGGGTCACCTGATCCAGACGCTCGATGCGCGGCGCGTCCGCGGCACGCTCAGCCTGGTGCCAGTGGCCAATCGGCTCGCGTTCGAGTCGCGGACGATGTACGTCTGCCCACCGGATGGGAAGAACCTGAACCGCACCTTTCCTGGCGACCCGCACGGGAGTTACGCGGAAGTGCTCGCGGATCTGCTGTGGCGCGAAGTGGCCAGCCAGGCAAGTCACGTCCTCGACATACACGGCGGTGAATTGGTGGAAGGACTCGTGCCGTTCACGGGCGCGTATGTTCTCCACGCGCAGCCTGAAGTTGCACGCGCGTCGAGGCAGCTTGCGGAAGCGTTCGCCACGCCATACCTGGTCATGAACGAGGTGCCCGCTGTGGCCGAGGGTGGCAGCCGCCTGTGCCACGTGGCCACCCGGGCGGGGATCCCCGCCGCGCTCGCGGAGGCTGGGCAGCTGGGGCGGATGGACGAGCCAGATGTGCGCTTTATCGCCGAGGGTGTGCGCAACGTGATGCGCACCCTGGGGATGCTCGACGAGCCGGTTGCTCCACCCCCGCGCGAGCGCATCGTGCTCGAAGAAATCGAGGTCTACGCGCACAGCACGGGTTTGTTCCACGCGCGGGTGGCGCCCGGCGACGCCATCGAGCCGGGCCAACACCTGGGCGAAATCGTTGACTACCTGGGCAACACCGTCGAGCGCTTCGAGTCGCAATGGAGCGGCGTGGTGCTGGGCGTGATCGGACCCGCCATGGTCGAGGGACGCTTTCCGCTGGTCATCGGCGTCCGAGGGTGACGACGTTCGATCTCAGCTCGGTTCCGCTGCTGGACCATCACTCGCACGCGGGGCTGTACGAGCGGCGGCTGGGGCGGACGCAGTCGCTGGCTGAGCTCGATACGCCCGAGCCGTACTACGCTTCGAGCGCATATCGTGCCCTGCTGCGGGAGGCGTACGCCGACCTCTACGGCGCCGAGACAGCGTGGTCCGAGGGCGTCGAGGCCCAGTACGCCGACGGCGTCGAGCCAGCGTATACGCGGATGCTCGATCGGCTCGGCATCACGGCCACGCTGTGGGATTATCGCCGCCTCGGCCGCGCCGACTGGCCGAGCCACCGCTATCGGCTGATCTACTGGATCGATCCCTTCATCTGCCCATTTCCCGATCCCGCGCTGAGCCGCGGCGACGAGCTGCAAGCGGCACTCTCGGAGGCGCTCGCGCTGGCGGGCCTCGCGGAGCTGCCACACGCGCTAGAGGACTACCTTGCCTTCCTCGACAAAACGCTGCGCGCCGTGCGGAGAGGCCTCGTCGGGCTGAAGCTGCTGCTCGGCTACAGCCGCACGCTCCACTTCGAGGAGGTGACGCAGCGCGTGGCGGCGGCGGCGTACACGCAGCTGCGGCAGGGCCAACTGGCCAGCTATCACCAGTTTCAGGATTTCATGGTCCGCTACCTCTACCGCGCCGCGGGTGAGCTGGACCTGCCGTTGCAGATTCACGCGTCGTTCGGCGGGCCGAACAGCAATTTGCAGCTGGCGAACAACGATCCGTCGCTGCTGCAGCCGCTATTCGTGGACGGCACGACGCAGGTGGTGTTGCTGCACGGTGGCTATCCCTCCACTAGCGCTGCCGCTGCGCTGGCCTGGATGTACCCGCGCGTGTACCTGGACTTCTCGGTGCTGCCGTCACTGTTCACTCGCCCGCTGGCGGGTTGGATCGAGGAGTGGCTGGAGCTCTTGCCGCACCACAAGCTGCTCTTCGGCTCCGATGCCTCGTCGCCCGAGCTGTACTGGACCGCGGCCGTCAACGGGCGGCGCCAGCTGGGCCGAGCCTTGGAAGGTCTGATCGCCTCAGGCGGTCTCAGCCGACATGACGCGATGGTTGTGGCCGAGCGCGTGTGTTCGGGAAATGCGACCGCGCTGTACCGCCTCACCGATCTGAGCTAGCCTTACGCGGTGAGCTCGGCCCGGTCCGCGCCCGCGACCGCGACTGTCCCCAGCGTCGAGCTATCGACCAGCCTGCGCCGCGCGTTTGGTCGAGACTGGCTCAGCGCCTGGCTGTTCTTGTTGCCGTGCCTGGCCGTGATGATCGGGCTGATCGCGTATCCGTTCGTGTCCGCGATCCTGCTCAGCTTCCAGACGAAGCTGGTCGGTACACCGGGCATCTGGGTCGGCCTCAAGAACTACGAAGACCTGCTGGTCGGGCGCGACCTGAGCGCGCAGTTCCTGCAGTCGGTCAGGGTGTCGTTCTTGTTCACGCTGGTCGCGACCATCGTGAAGTTCTTCCTGGGCATGTCGATGGCGCTGCTGTTGCACGAGCAGTTTCCTGGCCGCACGTTCATCCGCGCGCTGTTCTTCCTGCCGTGGGCGATCCCGAGCCTCATCGCGGGCCTGACCTGGAAGTGGATGTACGACGGCAGCGCCGTCGGTCTGCTCAACATGCTGGCCTTGCGGCTCGGCCTCACCACTGACCTGATCCAGTGGCTGGGCAACTACGACCTGGCGCTGTGGGCAGTCGTGATCGCGGTGGTGTGGGCGAGCACGCCGTTCTGGGCGATGATGTTCCTGGCCGGTCTGCAGGCGATCCCGGGCGAGCTGTACGAGGCCGCGGAGATCGATGGCGCCGATGTCTTCGGTCGCTTTCGCAACGTCACGTTGCCTGGTCTGTCGAACGTCATCGTGATCACCGCGATGCTGTCCACCATCTGGACCGCCACCAGCATCAACTTCGTCTACGTACTGACCAACGGCGGCCCGGCGGGCGCCACGATGACCTTCCCGATGCTCGCCTATCAGATCGGCGTCGCTGGCGCGCAGCGGCTCGGGACGGGCGCGACGATCTCGCTGTTCTTCTTTCCGCTGTTCCTGGTCATGATCTATTTCCTGACCAAGCGCATGCTGGCCTCGGAGCGCTGATGCGGCTTGAGATTGCTCCCTCTCCCTCTGGGAGAGGGCCGGGGTGAGGGCGACGTGAGAAAGCGTGGCCTGGCGAGGCGCATGGTGCTCAGCGGTGGGCTGCTGTTCTTCGGCCTGTGGACGGTCCTGCCGATGTACTGGATCGTCGTGACCGCGATCAAACCCAACCTGCTCATCTATCGCGAGCCAAGCATCTTCCCAACGCAGATCACGGGCGAGCACTTCGCGTTCGTGCTGACCAAGACGCCGTTCCTGCTGTACGTCAAGAACAGCCTGCTGGTCACCCTGGTGACCACGGGTCTGGCGATGGTGATCGGCACACTCGCCGCGTACGCGATCGTGCGCCTGACATTCCGTGGTCGGGAGTGGTTCGCTCGGGCGGCCGTCGTGACCTACCTGGTGCCTGGCTCCTTGCTGTTCATCCCGATGTTCCAGGTGATCTACTCGATCGGGCTGATCGACAACATCGTCGGCCTGATGGTCACGTACCTGACATTCACCGTGCCGTTCGCGACGTGGATGATGATCGGCTATTTCCGCAACGTCCCCAGCGAGCTCGAGGATGCCGCGCTGGTCGACGGCTGCTCGCGGGTTCAGGCCCTGGTGCGAATCATGGTCCCGATCGCGCTGCCCGCGCTGGCGGTGGTGGCGTTGTTTGCCTTCACCTTGTCGTGGAACGAGTTCCTGTACGCGCTGGTGTTTATCGGCAGCGACTCGCAGAAGACCTTCACCGTAGGGTTGATTGGCCTTGTTCGCGGTGACACGTTCCCGTGGGGCCCGATGATGGCCGCGGCCCTGCTGGGAGCATTGCCGCCGACGTTTGTGTATATCTTTTCGCAGCGCTGGGTGGTTTCGGGCCTGGCGGCGGGGAGTGTCAAAGGGTAGGAAAGGAGCACGCATATGCGACCGACGCGACGTGAGTTCTTGCGCCACCTGGGGCTCGGCACCGGGCTCGTCCTGCTGGCAGCGTGTGCACAGCCGGCGGCTACGCCGACTGCCGCGCCGGCGAAGCCGGCCGCTGGCACGACGCCCGCCGCGGGCGCCCCAGCCGCGGCGAGCAAGAGCAACGGTATGAAGCTGACCATCTGGGGTTGGCAGAGCTTCACGCCCGAAGGCGACAAGAAGCTTGGCGACCAGATGAAGGACTGGGGCACGGCCAACAAGACCGAGGTCGAGTATGTGGTGGTCGAGAACGCGCAGTTCCCGCAGAAGCTCGCCGCCGCAATCGAGGCCAAGGCGCCGCCAGACGTGGTCATGCTCACCTCGGCCGCCAGCGTCCTCGACAACGCCGGCAAAGATCTGCTGGTCGATGTCACCGACGTCTGGAACGACGCGTCCAAACAGGCAGGCGGGTTCTGGAAGTATGTCGAGCCGGTCTACCGCAGTGGCAGTACTTATTACGGCGTTCCGTTCGAGGCCGATACGTCGCCGCTCTTTGCGCGCCTCGATCTGCTCGAAAAGGCCACCGGCAAGCGCGAGCCGCCCAAGACCTTCGACGAATTGACCGAGGTTGCCAAGAAGATCAACAACCCGCCCAATGTCTATGCGCTCGGCATCACCCTCGGCCGCACGCCTGACGGCGCCGGCGACGCAACCAACATCATCTGGAACGAGGGCGGCGCGCTGGTCGACAAGGATGGCAAGGTGGCGTTGAACTCGCCCGAGGCCGTCGCGGCCATGAAGCGGGTCAAAGGCTGGTGGGACGACAAGCTGATCCCGCCCGACTCGCCAACCTGGGACGACACCGGCAACAACTCCGCCTATCAAAAGAAGCAGGTGGCGTTCGTGCACAACCCGCCGTCGATCTACGGCTGGATGACGCAGAACGACAAGGAATTGCTCGACAACTCGACGATGGCCGCCTTCCCGGCCGGCAAGTCGGGCAGCTACAGCGGCTCCGGCTCGTGGTCGTGGTCGATATTCAAGGGCACCAAGAACATCGACGGCGGAAAGGATTTGATCCGCTATTTGATGGATCCCAAGCGTCTGCAAGAGGTGTACTCGCAGGTGGGCGGGCGCTGGTTCCCGATTTACCAGGACGGCAACAAGGACGAATTCTGGACCTCCAAACCCCAGTTCAAGTTCTATCCGGACCTGCTGCAGGGCGGGCGTAACGACGCTTACCCGGCCCAGCCCGAGCCGAAGCTGATGGCCGCGCTCGGCGAGGTCGGCACGCGGCTGATCATCGCCGACATGGTCCAGAACATCATCGTCAAGAACGTCAGCCCCGAAGAGGCGGTGAAGGGGGCGCACGACGCGATGGTCGAGGTGTTCAAAGCCCGCGGCGCGAACGTGTGAACCTGGTATCGCTTCATCCTGAGGCGAAGCCGAAGGATCTAGCGTAGATCCTTCGCTGCGCTCAGGATGAGGCGTTCATTGGTCGACCTCCTCGTCAGCGCGCCGCATGCGCTGACGATGGAGGGCGACGGCGTCGGCTACCAGGCGGACATTGCTCTAGCCATCGATCGCGGGCGCATCGTCGCCCTCGGTCCCGCCCCAGACATCACCGCCGAATACAGCGCCGAGCGCAGCATCGGCGCGAGCCACCACGTGTTGCTGCTTGGGTTCATCGATGCCCACATGCACACCGCGATGGCGCTGCTGCGAGGGCTGGCCCAGGACACCCGCAACTGGATGATGTACGGCCTGGGCCCATTCAGCGCCCAGCTATCCGAGGCGGCGATGGCGGCGGGCACCCGGCTCGCGGTCATCGAGGCGCTCAAGGCGGGGACGACCACCTTCGGCGACTACGGCTGGTCAATGGACGACGCGTGCGCCTTCCTCCAGCGCGTGGGCGCCCGCGGCGCCATCACGGTCACCATCCGCGAAGTGGTCCCGCGCATGCATGACCCTGGTGAGCTGTACGAATTCGACTCCGCGCTCGGTGACCAGCGACTCGCGGAGAACCTGCGGGTGTTCGACCGCTGGCACACCGCCGCCAACGGCCGCCTGCGCGTGTTTTTCGGTCCGCAGGGACCCGACTTCCTCGGCCAGAAACTCTTGCAAGAGGTGCAGCGCGCGGCCCGAGAGCGGCAAACGAAGATCCACATGCACACCGCCCAGGGCGACCGCGAGACCGCGCAGATGCACCTCCGTTACGGCCAACGCTCCATCGCCTGGCTGGATGCGCTGGGCTACTTGAACGACAGCCTGTTGGCTCTGCACGTGACCGAGGCTTCGGAAGAGGAAGCGCAACTGGTCGCAAGGCGCGGCGCGCGACTGGTCAGAAGGTCACCGCCGAATCGCTCAAGCAGGTCACACGAGAGCTGGAGCAAGGCTTTGGGGCCTGAGTTTTCAGGTGATAC
>WNGE01000818.1_pt1 | contig 40353 bp, 37 predicted proteins | sample 5400651 | NCBI WGS metagenome assembly WNGE01 (sample SAMN13153370, study PRJNA577476) | soil metagenome | isolation source: 60 cm soil or saprolite under grassland replicate 2 | place: USA:California | collected 2016-06-15 | reverse complement strand
CTGGATTCCGCGATTTTCGCGTGATCCCATCGCAAGGCAGCCACTTCTTTCAGAACCTGATGGCGTTTCAGGTGGGCTACTTCACCGTGAATCCGGATGCGGGAGAAGGATCGGTCGACTGGCCCTGGCTCGGCGAGCAACCGGCGGTCGAAGAGCAGGCTTGTGTGCGCCATCTTCGTTTTGACGATCCGCTGCTGGTGATCATGAACGGCAAAGCCCGCGAAGGCATGATTTTCAAACCTGGGTGCGGGCCGGGAAAGAGCGCGAAGTGAGGCATTCGACAGTTTTTCATGAATTGTCATCCTTCGTGAATTGTCATCTTTCGTGAATTGTCATCCCGAACGAAGTGAGGGATCTGCATTTTGCCGCGAACTGCAGATCCCTCACTTCGTTCGGGATGACAAAGTCTGAGAATTGCTACCAGGTTCCGTACCGATGTCGGTGGGGTCGTTCGGCAAGCACTTTAATCATCAGGACGCCCGCCATAAAGCCTCCCACATGGGCCCAGAATGCGATCCCGCCCGAGGTCTGGTGGGTGTCTGCGATGGAAGTAGCCGCGCCGCTTAGAAACTGTTCCACGAACCAATAGCCCAGCATCAGCCAGGCCGGAACGTGAAACAGAAAAATAGGTGGAAACCAGGTGAGGACGCGAGCGTGGGGATAAAGGATGAAGTATGCGCCCAAGACACCGGCGATCGCTCCGCTCGCGCCCACGCTGGGGACACGGGAGTTGGCGTTGAGCAGAATGTGCGTGAAATCGGCGGCGAGTCCGCTGCCGAGGTAAAACACGAGATATCGGAAGTGGCCGAGGTGATCTTCCACGTTGTCGCCGAAGATCCACAGGAACAGCATGTTCCCGGCGACGTGCAGAAAGGACGCATGCAGAAACATGGAGGTGAACAAGGGCAGAATCGCCGTAGCCGTGCTGTCGTAGGAGTTCCCGGTGAGCACGGCCAGGGTGTGGTGGGGAACTACGCCGAACTCCATTAAGACTAAGTTCAAGGCGCCGCGGCTTTGCATCCCAACTGAGAGCTCGCCCAGGAACACCAGAACGTTCACGACGATCAAAAAATAGTTGATGAACGGCGTGGAGAAGGTTGGCTGGTCGTCGCGGAGAGGAATCATGAGGAATTGGTAATTGTGTAATTTGCAATTTGGTAATTTGTGAAGGCCGCCGGAGAGAGCGGGTGCGAGTCGGCTGTCCTTAAATTGCCAAATTACAAATTACCAAATTACCCAATTTTATGAACGGCGTCGTGGTGATCGACAAACCGCAGGGCCTGACCTCGCATGACGTGGTCAACCGTGTGCGAAAAATTCTGGGGCAGCGCTCGGTGGGCCACCTGGGAACGCTCGACCCTTCGGCCACCGGAGTTCTGCCGATCGTGACCGGAAATCTCACGCGCCTGGCGCAGTTCTACACCCACGCAGAGAAGGTCTACGAAGGAGTCATCCGCTTTGGCTTTGCCACGGATACCTACGATGCCGAGGGTGAACCGACCACCCCGCCGCACGATGTGCATCTGGACATCGAGCAACTGCAAGCGCTGGCAGCGGACTTCCGGGGAATCATCGAGCAGCTACCGCCGCCGTTTTCCGCCAAAAAGATCGCTGGGGTTCCCGCCTACAAACTGGCACGCAAGAAGCAAGAGGTCACACTGAAGCCGGTAACGGTGGACATCAAGGAACTCGAGATCTTGGCGGTCGATGAGGTCAACGCCGATCGCGCCCGTTTTCGCGCTCGCGTGACCTCAGGAACCTACATGCGGTCGCTGGCGCACGACATGGGCCAGACGCTGAGTTGCGGCGCGCACCTGGCATCGCTGCGGCGAACTGCGGTGGCGGAGTTTGTGATCGAGGATGCGCACACATTGGAAGAATTGGAGCAAGCCGTCCAGCAGGGAAGTGCCGAGGAGATTTTTGTCCATCCCAGAAAACTATTGTCGCAGTTTCCCTCGGTGACGGCGACCGACGAAAACGTGGCCCTGATTTGCGCCGGACGCGCTGTTAACCTGCCGGAAATGTCGCGGGCGCCGCTGGTCAAAGTCTTCCGCGGGCAGCGCGAGTTGATTGCGATCGCAACGCGGGTGGCGGGGACCCTGTTCCACGCGGGGATTGTGTTCCCGGGGGGAACGGACTGAATGGGCCTGTTGGATACAAGAGGGGTGACTATGATCAAACTTGTGTATTGCATCACCAAGAAGGCGGGCCTGACGGACGAGGAGTTCTTTCGTTACTGGGAAAATATTCACGGCCCTATGGGCGCCAAAATTCCTCGACTCCGCAAGTTGGTACAGAGCCGCCGGCTGACCGTACCCGGGGACAAATACCGATCCGATTACCATGGCATGGCAGAGCTCTGGTTTGACGACATGGAGGCTTTGCTCGCCGCTCGTCAATCGCCTGAATGGAAAACCGCAACTGAGGACGAAGAGAGCTTCATCGACCACAGCAAAGTTGCTTACTTCGTCTCGGAAGAGCGAATCATCTTGGAATGTAGGGGTCAGAGAGACCGGGGCGCCTGAGCAAGAGTCGCTGAATAGCCCGTTCGAGTACGAAGAGGTCAGTAATGTCCGATAACAGGTATTATGTCAACTCACCGAAAACCCTCCGTACGCCTCCGTCGCCAGCAGGCTCCCCTACGCTGGGCACGAATTCTACACTTGCCCAGTATCAGGAGAACATGGCGCAGTCTAACCGCTCAACAGTTTCGCGAGGTCTTGCCGGAACGTCTGCAGGATTGCCAGTCTGTCGGGCGTCGCATCCACGATTTCCGATTTGGCCTGGAACACCTGTCGGCCATCCCTTTCCGTGAGTACGCCCATAACTTCACCCATGCGCCAGCCCGGGGTGCCCAGAACTTGCAGACCGTCCACGCCTGGGACGAGCAAGGCGACGCAATTGTCGCGGATTACGCCGACGCAGTTGGGAAAGCGGTCGAAGGTCTGCAGCTCGAATCCTGCCAGGTAGATGCGCTGGAGCTGTTCGGCGGGATCCATCGGAGGGCCTGATTCACCGCGCCTCGGCACGGATGACCTCGAGCGCGTTCCCTTCTCCCAGGGCGAGAAACGTGAAAACCCCTTCATCAGCCGAGTAACAAGCGAACGACGATCCCAGACTACCCGGATCGACGTAGGTCGCAACCTTGAGACCCGTCTGCGCGTCGGCGACAACCAGCGTCTGGGTCTTGCTGTCGGGATGAGGGAACGAAACTGCCAGCCGATTACTGGAGACGTGGAAGGTACCCGGCAGCGCGCCCGCCGCTGGAGCCTTGACCTTGAGCGTTCGCACAACCTTGCCCGCCGGAGAGATCACATAAACCAGCGCAGGCGAGGAGTTGCGCATGGCATAGAGGTTGCCGTCGACGCCTACTTCGGCATCGGCCAGGTCAAGAGTAGGTGCAGATTCCCCAGACGCCGTGGCCCTCGGCTTCCCTCGCGTCTTCGCGGGCTCCGGCGGCGGATCGAACGACAACTGCGCCAGCACCCGCCCGTCGGCGGAAAAGACTTCCGTTACCGCGCGGCCAGCATCCTTCGGATTCTGCACGTCTCGCTCGAAGCCTGAAACCAACAGGTTTCCGTTTAGGAAGGCCGCGAACGAATACACCTCAAAGTCTGCTTCCAGACGGATGGGCGACGAAGGCGAGCCATCGGACGAGAAATGCAGCACATAAATGCGCGGCTTCACCACTCCACTCTGGGCGATCTGGTAAAGCCCGCCGTCTGAGGCAGGAGAGAACGCGTCGGCGCGGTCGAGTGCCAGCTGCGAAAACGCAACCGGATCGAAGAGCGCGGTGCGCTTGCCGTCGGAATCGATCTTCACCACCGGACCCAGCAGGGGGCGGTCCGAAGCATACTTGCGGATGTAGAGATTGCCGTCCGGGTCGCATTTGGAAGAGCCCATAAAAGCCCCGCCCATTTCGGAGACGATATTCCTGCGGCTTGATTGGTGCAGGGCAATGGCAGAAGCTGGAACGGGTACGTCAGCAGGCGAGGTGGGTACCGCGGAATTGGATTGCGCCACGCTTCCGGCGACAGGCAGGAACACCAGTGCGGCCATGGCAAGCAGCCTCATCCCAGGCTCACATCTTGTACTTGCCAAGATCGTCATCGCCCAGGCCTTCGAGCCATTTGCGAAGCTCGTCGCTGGTCACGCGATCGGAGAGATTCGCCGCCTGTTTTGAGTGCTTCAGAACCTGGTCGTCGACGAAGATTGGGCAGTCCATGCGCAGCGCCAGAGCCAGCGCATCGGAGGGACGGGAATCGATGCTGACGACGCGCCCCTCCCGCTCCAGCCAGATCACGGCGTAAAAAGTATCGTCCTTCAGTTCGGTGACAACGATCTTGTGCACGAGCGCGTCGAGTCCCGTCAGAACATTCTTGATGAGATCGTGCGTCATGGGACGCGGGGTGGTGACTTTCTCGATTTCGAGCGCGATGGCGTTGGCTTCATAAACGCCCACCCAGATGGGAAGCACCGTGTCGCTGCCGACGTCCTTGAGCAACACAATCGGCATGTTGGTGACTGGGTCCATCATCAAGCCGCGAATTTTCATTTCGACTTCCATGGAAACCTCGAAAAGACAGTGGTTGGTTGGTGATCGTTGGTGATTAGGAACCTCTCCACCAATACACTAACCACCAATCCCTAACCACTTGCTCCTAAACCATTTCTCCCGCTAAGCTATTGGGAAAACTCGCCGTAACGCGCACGTCCACGTAGCTTCCGGTCTTCAATTCCATACCTTCGGGCACGGCAAAGTTCAGAACCTTGATCTGCGAGGTCCGGCCAATCCACTGTCCGCGGGCCGCGTTCTTCCCTTCTACCATGACCGTAATCGTCTGCCCCAAGTGTCTTTTATTACGACGCGTAGAAATCTGTTTCTGTTTCTCGTTCAAAACCGCCAGGCGCCGCGCTTTTTCGGAGTCGGGGATAGCGTCGTCCAGGCGGAGGGCCGGGGTGTTTGGACGCGGCGAATATTTAAACGTGAAGGCGCTATCGTAGCCCACTTCATCCAGCAGGGAGAGAGTCTGTTCGAAATCGCGCTCGGTCTCGCCCGGGAACCCGACGATCAGATCGGTCGTAATCGAGAGGTCGCGCTGCGCCGCATGAATCCACGCGATGCGCTCCAGGTATTCGTAACGCGTGTAGAGTCGCTGCATAGCGTCCAGCACGCGCGTGGAACCGCTCTGCACGGGCAGATGCACATGGTCGCAGAGCGTGGGCACGGAGTCGATCACGTGCACGATATCGCGTCCGAAATCGCGTGGATGGGAAGTCGTAAACCGGACGCGGCGGATTCCAGCAACCTCGCCCATGGCCGCTAGCAATTCGGCAAAGGTCTTCTTTCCGTTAGGATCGCGGTAAGAGTTCACGTTTTGTCCGAGGAGCTGTATTTCCGTGTACCCGAGGTCGGCGAGCTGGCGTGCCTCGGCCAGTACCGACGATGACGTTCGGCTCCGCTCTTTGCCGCGAGTGAACGGGACGACACAATAAGCGCAGAATTTATCGCAGCCCTCAATGATCGTAATGTAGCCGCGATGCGGGTTGGTGCGGGCCGTGTATTCGGTCTCAAAACAGTGATCGGTGGCGCGGTCGTCGAGCCCGGTCGAGCGCTTCCCTGCCTCGATCTGCACCAGCATCTCCGGCAGGTTCCGGTACGAGGCCGAGCCGCACACCATGGAGACATGCGGCGCGCGCTCAAAAATCTTCTCGCCTTCCTGCTGCGCCACGCAGCCAAGGACGCCGAATTTCTTGCCTTGCGCTTGCAGTTTCTTGTAATCCGCTAAGCGGTGAAAAACCTTCTGTTCGGCCTTGTCGCGGATGGAGCAAGTGTTGTAAAGAATCAGACCGGCTTCTTCGACGGTCGGAACCTGTCGATACCCCTGCTGCAGGAGCGTGCCGATCACCTTTTCGGAGTCGTGCACATTCATCTGGCAGCCAAAGGTTTCCAGGTAGAACGTTTTGTCCGCGGTCCCCGACATCCCCATCAGTATAAAGCAGGGATAAAGAGGAAATGAAATGCGGGGCGGCTGAGGGGGATTCGCATGAGTCAAGACGATCCAGCAGCGGCGCTGCGACAAAGTCGGGCCCGAAGACGGCTGGTGTTCACTCGAACGCCGTAGCATACTAGGTCATCGTCCGTTCTCGGTACCGGAGAATACTCCGATGAAGAAGCTGAGCTTCGCCCTGCTGGCGGTGGAGAACAACGACTACCAGGCCGAACAGGTCGTCTCGGCGCGAGCCACCTCCGATAGACTGGGCGTCCACCTCCAGGTGATTCACACTGAGCACGATGCCATCGCGCAAAGCGAACGGGTTCTCAAGCTGCTTCAAAGTGCGCCGGGAGTTCGCCCGGATGGCATACTCTTCGAGCCGGTGGGAACGCCGCTGGCTCAAGCGGCGCGAATCGCCGCTTTGTCGGGAGTAGGGTGGGTGGTGTTGAATCGGGAGATCGTCGATTACCTGCCCGGACTTCGCCAACAACATCGCACGCCGCTGTTTTCAGTCACGGTGAATCACACGGAGGTCGGTCGCATTCAAGGCGAGCAGGTTGGGTGTCTGCTCCCCAAGGGTGGCTGTGTGCTGCACATTCAGGGCCCGGCAGACAACGATGCCGCTAAACGCCGCACCGTGGGAATGCAGGCCGCCAAGCCCGCCAATGTCGAGGTGCGCGCTCTTAAGGGCCTTTGGACGGAGCAGAGCGCCTATCAGTCCGTGGGATCATGGATGAGGCTCAGCATCGCCAAGGAACTCGCCCTGGGAGTGGTCGCGGCTCAGAACGATGCCATGGCTCTGGGTGCGCGGAAGGCCTTTCAGGAAGCCACCACCGGCGCCACGCGCGACCGCTGGCGCCGCTTGGCATTCATCGGCTGCGATGGTCTCCCGGGTTCGGGGCAGGCAGCGGTGCGGAGGGGCCTGCTCGCGGCTACGGTTGTCATTCCTGCGAATGCGGGTCGCGCCATCGAAGTGCTGGCTTCCGCCCTGCAGACTGGCCAACAACCCGCGGAGTGTATCCAGACCGAGCCCATCTCGTATCCCGCGCTTGCGTCGCTGAAACCGATTCCCGGATCCTGAGTTCGACGCTCCTCAAGTCCTGGCGATACTCCCGCCGGCGAAGTCTCTTGCGTTCTATTTCTCCACGAACTGTTTGAGTTTTCCTACCACACCGGGCCAGCCCCCGCGATAGTCGTCGCGTGCAACTTGTTCCTGGGCAAGTCCGCTGTGCGTGACTTTCACGTGGGTGCCGGTGCCGGCAGGTGTCACCTCCCAGCGAACGATCGTCTTTCGCTGCTTGTCGGCATGCCAGTTGGCAACCCAGGTGTAAACCAGGAGCCGTGGCGGATCAATCTCGATAATCTCGCCGTGACACTCGAACTCGCTGACGCCATTCACCTCGAAATTCCCGGAAACTGACCGCCGGAATGTAGATCCTACAAGCCGTTCAGTCCGTTCCTATTCCCGCCGCCCAGCGTCTGGCTGAGGTGAGCGGCAATCAGTTGGCCGTGGAAGCGGCCATTTTCAATGAAGATCTCGTTGGTCTTCGCGCCCGCCACGATCACGCCGGCGACATAAATTCCAGGAACGTTCGACTCCAGGGTCTCCGGATCACAGAACGGACGGTGCTGCTCCGCCGACATTTCGATGCCAACGCTCCGAAGAAAATCGTAGTCGGGATGGTATCCCGTCATCGCGAACACGAAATCGTTCTTCAGGCGGAGCGACCCCTTCGGGCTGAGGAGCACGACATAGTCCGGGCCGATTCCCTGCACGGTGCTGTTGAAGTAGGCGGTGATTTCGCCTGCCTTGATGCGGTTCTCGATGTCCGGGCGCACCCAGTACTTCACGTGGTGGTGCATCTGGGCTCCGCGGTAGACCAACGTCACCCGCGCGCCATGACGCCACAAGTCAAGCGCAGTCTCAGCCGCGGAATTCCTGCCCCCGATCACGACCACATCGGTGTCGTAATAAGGGTGAGCCTCGCGATAATAATGAAATACCTTGCTCGATTCTTCTCCCATGACCCCGATGTGGTTTGCGAGATCGTAGTATCCGGTGGCGACCACAATCTTGCGGGCGCGGTAGTCGTGGATGGCGTCGTGGCGGCCGGTTGCGGTCACGCGGAAATTGCCGTCTTCTCCTGTGATGGTCTTAACCCACTGGTATTGGAGGACATGCAACCGATAATGCTCGGCGACGCGGCGATAGTATTCGAGCGCCTCCAGACGGGTCGGCTTCGCCAGCGCCGTCGGGAATGGGATATCTCCAATTTCCAGCAGCTCCGGAGTGGTGAAGAACACCATGTTGGTCGGATAGTGGAAGATGGAGTTAACCAAGCAGCCCTTCTCGAGAATGACCGATTTGAATCCGGCCTTCTGTGCTTCGATAGCGCATGCCAGACCGGTGGGGCCGGCGCCCACGACCAGCAGGTCGCTCCACGAGTCGGGCCGGGCGTGGGCCTGGGTTCGCGGCAGAGTTTCCGGAATCTGTTCGACGGGCAAGAGGATCGGGGCCTTTGTCGGAGGTTAGGGAGACTTATGATTTTAGCACCGGCGTGTGCGGTCCCACCGGAGTAGAGAACAACCCGCTGCGATTCCGACCTTACTGCTTCACACAGACGGAAACCCCGTCGCGAATCGGCAGAATCGCGGTAAATAAATCCTTCGAGTCGTAGATCAGTTTGTTGAATTCAAGAATCGCTTTCGTCTCCGCGTCCGGGTTCGGCTGCGCGACTTTCCCGCTCCACAAAACGTTATCGGTAATGAATAAGCCACCGCTTTTCAGACGTGGAAGGATCACACGGAAAACCCGTGGATAGTCGGTTTTGTCCACATCGTTAAAGATAATGTCGTAGAACTCCTTTTCCTCGGAAAGCAGTTCGAGAGCATCTCCCACCCGCACCGTGATGCGCTGGCTGACTCTCGCGCGTTCGAAGTAGCGGCGAGCCTTGTCGGCGTTCTTGGGGTCGCCGTCCGTGTAAACTACGCGTCCACCGTCACCGACCGCCCGCGCCCACCAGATCGTCGAGTAGCCAATCGCCGATCCCATCTCAAAAACTTTCTTGGCCCCGCTGATGGTTGCCAGTTGATAGAGTATGCGCCCTACGGCCGGGCCGACGATCGGCACGTCATTCTTTGCGGCATTGGCTTCCATCTCGGTCAGAACTTCGTCGCGGCCCGGCAGCAGTTCGTACAGGTAGTCTTCGACTTCTGGGACCGTAATTCCGCCCATGCGCCAATCGGCTTTCGCGTTCTGGTCAGGCATGTCTTCCCTTTCATCTTTGTAGCGCCGGCACCTTGCCGGCTGTCGCGAGGGCACCTTGCCCCCGCCGGGTGGGGGCGGGGCGCCCCACGACAGCCGCCGGGGCGGCGGCGCTACGTTTTGTGGCTCCCCGGTCGAGTTTATCTACGAGATCGTCTGCCCGGGCTTTAGTTCGACGACCTTCACTCCCGGCACAAGCGCCTGCAGTTCGCTGGGCCTCCCCGTGAGCAGCGGAAAAGTCCCGAAGTGCATGGGGATGACCGTCTCCGGCTCCAGCAGTTTACAGGCGTAAGCCGCCTCACGCGGCGCCATGGTGAAACGGTCGCCGATGGGCAGCAGGCAAATCTTCGGGGCGTAAAGATCCCGAATAATCGCCATGTCACCGAAGACATTTGTGTCGCCGGCGTGGTAGAGCTTCACGCCGTTCGAGAACTCGAGCACATAGCCGCACGCTTCACCGCCATAGACAATCTGGTCGCCATCCTGAATGCCGCAGGAGTGGACCGCGTGCACCATGGTGATTTTGACGTCCGCGACCGTCTGCGTGCCACCCTTGTTCATGGGGACGGTCTGCTTCACGCCTTTCTTCTCGAGCCAGGCGCAAAGTTCATAAATCCCAACCGCTGCGGAGTCATGTTTCTTTGCGACGTCCACCGCGTCGGCAATGTGGTCGAAATGACCATGGGTACAGATGAGCACGTCGGCGCGCTGGACGTTTTTCTCGTTTTGCGGACACTTGGGATTGCCCGCAATCCAGGGATCAACGTAGAGCCTCTTCCCTTCCGGGGTCTCAATGCGGAAGGCAGAGTGGCCGAGCCAGGTGAGCTTGATGCCTTTGAGATTCATGGGTCTATTACCAGATCAGCATTCTAGTGACGTGGAAGAAGGTGCGCAACGAGCGCACCAAGGGCGGCCGCTACATGACCCATTCCAGTCCTGCCGAATCTCGTGTATAAGATTGTCCTCAATGCCTGACCTCAAAGTGCTGCTGTCGCGCGATCAGATCGCCAAACGAGTTGCCGAAATGGGAGAAGAGATTACCCGCGACTATCGCGGACAGTCCATCATCTTCGTCGGCGTCCTCAAAGGCGCCTCCATTTTTCTCAGCGATCTTGCCCGCCATGTCTCGCTCGATGCAACCTTCGATTTCATCGGGATCTCGAGCTACGGAAACCGTCCTACTCCCAAAGAAGACCCCGCCGGCCACGCCGCCTGGGATTCGCTGGGCGAAGTGCGTGTGACCAAGGACATGGATAATTCCCTCGCCGACCGCAACGTCATCCTGGTCGAGGACATCCTCGACACCGGGCTCACGCTGAACTACATCTCCAAACTCGTGCAGGCGCACCAGCCCAAATCGCTACGCATCGCCGCTTTGCTCGATAAGCCATCCCGCCGGAAGCAGCCGATCCAGGCGCATTACATCGGCTTTACCATTCCCGCTGCCTACGTGGTCGGCTACGGCCTGGACTACGCGGAGCGCTATCGCAATCTTCCGGATATTTGCGTAATCGAGAATCTCTGAGACGCTAGATCGAAGTGAATGCACCGCTATTTCATGCGCCGCCGGTTGGTCGTCTCTCGGGGCGAAGGTTAGGAGCGGGGCACGAGCGATCCCTTCATAGATTGTCATCCCGAGCGGAGCGAGGGATCTGCATTTTGCGGCGAACTCCAGATCCCTCGCTCCGCTCGGGATGACAAAATCTGCCAGATTGAGAGTTGGAAAAAGCACCAGGACTCCTGGGGGCGCGGCCGCGTTTCGCTGCTATGATGAACACGGTGAAAATGACCGCCACACCAATCCCGCGCCCTTCTGGCGTGGAACCCCTTCTGCTGGAAGTGGCCGACGTGGTCAATACCACGCTCGATCTGGAAACCACGCTGCGCCGCGTGGCGGAATTGGTGCGCAAAGTCATTGATTACGAGATCTTTGCGATTCTTCTCCTGAACGAGCAGCGGCAGGAACTCTACGTGCGTTTCCAGGTGGGATATCCGCCGGAAGTCGCCGACCGCATGCGCGTCAAAATAGGACAAGGCATCACTGGGCGTGCCGCCCAGCTCCGGCAGGCGGTTCTGGTCGGGGACACCAGCGCGCTGGACTACTACATCCCCGCGGTTCCCAACGTGCATTCGGAATTGGCGATTCCTCTGATCGTCAAGAATCGGATCATCGGCGTCATCGATATTGAGGCGCGGGAAAGGGATTATTTCACCGAAGAACACAAGCGGCTGCTGACGCTGATCGCGTCTCGCATGGCGATCGGCATCGAGAATGCGCGCTTGTATACCCGCACGACCCGGCAGGCCCGCGCCTTGCTGCTTCTCAACGAGATTGCGCGGGAACTGACCTCCATCCTGAACGTCGACGAACTGCTCAAGCGCATTGCGGAACTGCTCAACCGTCTGATCGATTACCAGATGTTCAGCATTCTCCTGCTCGATGCGAGCGGCGAAAAACTGCAGCACCGGTTCTCGCAGCGCTTCCAGGAAAGGCTGCACCTCAAGCACGACATCGCTCTCGGCCGCGGTGTGGTGGGCTACGCGGCCCAAGCCAAGGAAGCCGTCCTGGTTCCGGACGTGAGCAAGAATTCGCGCTACATTTCGGTGAACCCGGAGACGAAGTCGGAACTCGCAGTGCCCCTGATCTACAAAGAAAAAGTCATCGGAGTCCTCGATCTCGAACACACGCGGCGCGGATACTTCACCGAAGACCACAAGCGGACACTGACCACGCTGGCCGCCCAGATCGCGATTGCCATTGCAAATGCACGTCTCTACGAGGAAATTGCCCGGCAAGAGCAGCGTCTGGAGCGCGATCTGGCCCTGGCGCGCGAGCTGCAATTCCGTTTGCTGCCCCATACGCGCCCGAAGACGAACAATCTCGAAGTCGAGGCAAGGTTCGTCCCGGCGCGTGCCATTGGCGGGGATCTCTATGACTTCGTATCCTACTCGCTCTCCCGGCTTGGCATCGCGATCGGAGACGTCAGCGGCAAAGGCGCTCCGGCTGCGATTTATGCGGCGCTGGTCAGCGGCATTCTGCGTTCCCATGCGCCCATCGAACCCGGCCCGGCCGAGATGCTCTCCGCGATCAATCTGTCGCTGGCCGAGCGCAGAATTGACGCCCAGTTTGTGTCGATCATCTATGCCGTCTGGGACGATGAGCGGCGCACCTTGGTGGTCGCTAACTCCGGATTACCGCGGCCTATCTATTGTCACGACGGAAAGGTTGAAGTCATCGAGGCCACGGGTTTGCCCTTGGGGCTCTTCGATGAAGCCGACTACGATGAGTTCACCTTTCGCGCGAAACCCGGCGACATGTTTGTATTCTTCAGCGATGGCATTCTTGACGCAAGCAACCGTCATGGCGAATTGTTTGGCCGGGCGCGCGTAGAGAAACTTGTGGCTGGGTGTACCGCGCAATCGCCCGACTGCGTGGTCAACAAGATCTTCCAAGCGGTGGCCGAGCATGCGGCGGGCATGGATGCCTTCGACGACCAGACTGTGGTGGCCATCAAGGTCAAGGGCGGCGCGGGCAAACGGAAGTGAAGACGGCAGGCAAACCTGAGCCTCTGCGCCCGCCCGCCTTTTGCTATCAACGCGCAGAGCGGCGATCCGAGCCCCTCACGCTGTTCTGCGAATTGGTTGCGCTCGAACGTCTCGCCGAGCGCCACGGCACTCCCCTCTATGTCTATTCCGCGGGAACGATCCGTGCGCGCATCCAAGCCTTCCGGCGCGCCTTTCGCACCGTTCCCTATACGCTGTGCTACTCGGTAAAGGCCAACTCCACGCTCGGCATTCTGTGGCTGATCGCGCGGCAGGGTGCCGGGTTCGATGTGGTGTCTGGCGGAGAATTGCATCGAGTTGTGCGAGTCGCACCACGGGCGGCCCGCAGCGTGGTTTTCTCCGGCGTCGGCAAGACTGTGCCGGAGATGGAGCTTGCGCTCAAAGACGGGATCCTGCTGTTCAATATCGAAAGCGCCTCGGAATTGCGCACCCTGGCGGAAACCTCCGCGCGCCGCAAGAAACAGGCCCAGATCGCGGTGCGCGTCAATCCCGACGTCTCCGCGAAAACTCATCCTTACATTGCGACCGGCCTGCATGAGCACAAGTTCGGAGTACCAATTCCCGAGGCGCGGGCGCTCTACCGAGAAGCGGCAAAGAACTCGCATCTGAAAGTAGCTGGGGTCAGCGTTCACATCGGCTCGCAGATTACCGACCTCGGTTGCTTCCAAGATGCGCTCCTGCGCGTCGCGGGGCTCGTGCGCGAACTACGTCGGGAAGGACACGAGATCCGCTATGTCGATGCCGGCGGAGGCCTGGGGATTTCCTACGAGGGACCACAACGGCAGTTTGTCGAGCAAATCTCTGCTTATGCAGATGCCGTGCTCACGCCGCTGCGAGGGCTTGACGTGCATCTGCTGATGGAGCCAGGTCGATCAATCGTCGGACCCGCAGGAGTGTTGCTGACGCGCGTGCTCTACCGGAAGACAAATAACCACAAGCGGTTTCTGATCGTGGATGCTGCGATGAATGACCTGCTGCGACCGTCCCTGTACCGCGCTTATCACGAAATTGTCCCGGTAACCTGCCGATCCCAAGAGAAGGAAACCACGGACGTCGTCGGTCCAATCTGCGAAACCGGCGACTTCTTTGCCCGCGACCGCGAGTTGCCCGTCGTGCAAGAAGGCGAGCTGCTGGCTATCCTTGACGCGGGCGCATACGGCGCCGTACTCAGCTCAAACTACAACACGCGCGGCAGACCAGCGGAAGTGCTGGTGGATGGTGGGAGGGCGCGCGTGATCCGGCAGCGGGAGAGCATCAAGGATCAGTTGAGGTTGGATCGGTTGTAGTTTCTATCGGCCCTCCACAACCGAGAAACATCAAAGCGCGGAAAGTAATTCTTGTCGCAGTCTCTCTACCGGCTCTCGAGAGCCCCGCTTCCAATCTTTGAAGGCCGGCCAGAAGCGGAATGTCCTGGCACGTTGTAAGGGCCGGAACAACACTACCAACGGGTTGAAGTCGCGAGTACCTCCGAAACGATGAAATACCGAAACCCCGAGCGACCACTGCGACCACTTGCTACGCTCCGACCAGTTCAGGACCACAGCCCTTCCTTCCACCAGCGGAAAAATCTCCGTCGTCATGTAGTCATGCCATGTCGGGCTGTCAGAATAGACGAACAGGATGTCCTTTCCTTTCGGAAGCCACAGCAGCCAAACGAGCAGATACAGCGCACCGCGATACAGCATTGAAAGGCCAAACATGAGCAGCGCAAGCAGGATAATCGGAAGAAGGAGCACGGCAAGCACAGCCAAAAGAATCTTCTTCAGGAGCGGTTCCGCCATTACGCGACCGTTCCCTTCCCTTGAGTTCACAGCGCCTCCAAAAATTCGTCACTGCCTCGCGCCCTCGCCCTCGTGCGTCAGTTTGCCGCCGACCCAAGTCTTGAGCACGCGGACGTCGCGGATCTTCGCCGGTTCGATCTGGAGCACGTCATCGCTCAGCAGCACCATGTCAGCCAGCTTTCCCGCCGTGATCGACCCTTTCTCTTTCTCTTGAAATTCCGCATATGCTGAGCCCATGGTGTAAGCCTCGACCGCTTCCTTCACGGTCAGCTTCTGCTCCGGAAACCAGCCCTGCGGGTTTTTCCCGTCCAAAGTCGCGCGCGTCACCGCGGCATACAGCGTCAGCATCGGATTCAGCGGAGCGACGTTCCAGTCCGTTCCCAACGCCAGGCGCACACTATGATCCAGAAACGTGCGGAAGGCATACGTCCGGCTGGCGCGGTCATGTCCAATCCGCCCCTCCGCCCAGCGTCCGTCGTCGATCGCATGAAACGGCTGCACCGAGGCGAGAACGTGAAGCTCTGCGAAACGGTCGAAGTCGTTCGCCGCCATGTGCTGCGCATGCTCGATCCGCCAGCGCCGATCGCCCGGTCCATGCGCCTTTTCAATCTCGGTGTAGAGATCGAGAATGGTTGAAATCGCGGCGTCGCCAATGGCATGCGTGCAGAGTTGCAATCCCGCAGAATCACCCTTCATCATGCGGTCGCGCATCAGCGAAATCGGATGCATCTCTTCGGAGAGCAGTCCGCGATTGGCCGGCTGGTCCACAAACGGCTCGAAGAAATACGCCGTTGCCGAACCCAAAGAGCCATCCGCATATGCCTTCAGCGCGCCGATCCGAAGGTTGGGGCCGCCAAATCCGCGGCGGATCCCGATTTTCACCTGGTCGTCCACTTGCGTGATGAGGGGCGCGGCGTAGATACGCGTCGTCAGTTTGCCTTCGTCCAGCAGTTCGTTGTAGATCGCGATGTCGGCGTAGTCCGGATTCATGTGCTGCACGCTGGTCACACCCAGCGAGGCAGCATGTTCCAGGGCCCGTTCAATCGAGTGCCGCCGCTGCGCGTGAGTCGAAGCAGGAATGACTTTGTAAACCAGGTCGGCAGCTGCGTCTTTCAGCGCGCCCGTCGGATTCCCCTGCGCGTCGCGGACGATCACCCCGCCTGCTGGATCGGGTGTCGGCGCCGTAATCCCCGCCAGTTTCAGCGCCAAAGAATTGGCCAGGATCATGTGCCCGTCATAGCGGTTCACGGCCACATGCGTTTTAGCGGTTATCGGGTCGATCAGTTCCTTCGTGGGTAGCTGCGCCGGATTCCATTTGGTCTCATCCCAGTCCCCGCCCAGCAGCCACTCATCTTTCGCTGTCTTAGCGGCACGCTCGGCGATCCGGCGCGCGAATTCCTGCGGACTTGCCGCATCGTTGAGTTGCACGTTGTCGAGCTGCGCCCCGCCGTCGGCGAAATGCACGTGGGCATCGTTGAAACCCGGCAGCAGCCGTTTCCCTGCCGCGTCCAGAACGCGGGTGGCCGGGCCGCGCCACGCATCGACCTCGGCGTTGGAGCCCACCGCCACAATGCGATCGCCCAGGATTGCAACCGCCTCCGCTTCCGGGCGCGACGGATCCACCGTCCAGATTCGCGCATTTCGAATGATGAGATCCGCAGCGGGCTTGCTCTGCGCGAAAACCGGTCCAAGACTAGTCAGGAAAAACAGCAGCAACCAGGAAGGAGATTTCATGCGTGACACCCATCACCAGAATCCAACCGCCAGAGGAAGTGTGGCGCGGACACTTCTGTCCGCGCCGACAGCGTCTTCGCTGCGCACACGCGGACAGGAGTGTCCGCGCCACACAAACGGAGAGATCAGCGCTCGCCCCACTTCAGCTTCGTACTGAGCACTTCAAAGAACGTTTTCTGGAAACGCAGTAGCCTGGCCGGATGCTCCGCCTTCACGCAACGCACAATATCGCCGTCGCGCACCGGCATGCCCACCTGCCCATCCAGGCTCAGATACGCTTCCTCCTGCCCGGTCTTGACCTGAATCTCAATCTCCACCGTGTCGCGCACCACCACCGGCCGGTGCGTCAGTCCGTGCGGAGAAACGGGCGTGATCACGAAGGCATCCACGTCTGGCTTCAGGATCGGTCCGCCCGCGCCCAGCGAATACGCCGTGGAACCGGTCGGCGTCGCAACGATCAGAGCGTCAGCCTTGTAGCTGGAAACGAACTCCCGCTCCACATAAAGCTCGAAGTGATTCAGGCGCGCGATCGCGCTCTTGCTTACGACCACATCGTTTAACGCTTCCAGCGTTGCAACGCTCTGACCGTACCGCAGCAGCGAGCAACTCAGCATCGAGCGGGGATCGACCACGTAGTGCCCCTTCTCGATCGCCTCCAGCGCTGGATAGAGATCGTCGAGCGGAAGTTCGGTGAGGAATCCAAGCGTGCCCAGGTTGACACCGAGGATCAGCGTCCCCGCGCTCGACACGGCGCGCGCCGCCGATAGCAGCGTCCCGTCGCCTCCCAACACCAGCGCCACGCCCGGAGCGCGCGCGCCCAACTCCGCCCGAGCCATCACCTCAGAAGCCGGAAAATACGCCGCGCTCTCATGGTCCATCACCACGCCGTAGCCGTGTTCTTGGAGCCATTGCTCCAGCTTGGGCAGCACCTCGGACAATTCCGGGCGGTCGGGTTTCGAAATGAGGGCGACGGTCTTCAGCAGGGGGGGCTTCTGTGGTGCGTCGGGCATGGAATCCACGATTGTACAGAATCGAGACTGGAAGTCAGAAGTCAGAAGTGAGAAGCAAACGCCATCCTGATTCGGAACTAAAGGGTCAGCTGCATAAGCATTACTTCTTCCATTTTACTTTTGACTTGTGACTTCCCTCAGCTCGCCGTAGAGCAGGAATTCGCGATTGCCTTCCATGCCCAGAATTGGCGAATCGATCCATTGCGCGTTGAGCCCTCCCAACTGTTGAAGTGTTACTTTAAGTTTGGCAAGGGCTGCCAACTGCGCCGTTTCATCACGCACAATGCCGCCTTTGCCGACCAATTCCCTGCCCACTTCGAATTGCGGCTTGACCAAAACCACAATCTGCCGCACGTTGCCACCAGAAGCGCGAATCACCGCGGGTAGAACCAGCGTCGCCGAAATGAAGGAAACGTCCAGAGCGATGAAATCGACCGCCTCGCCGATTTCATCCCGCGTCAAGTAGCGCGCATTGGTTTTCTCAAAAAGCCGGACCCGCGGATCTTGGCGCAAGCGGAAATCCATCTGCCCGTAGCCGGTATCGGCCGCGATCACCCGCGCCGCTCCGTGTTGCAGCATGCAGTCGGTGAAGCCACCTGTGGAGGCGCCGATATCAAGACACGTCTTGCCCTTCAGATCAATTTGCCAGTGTTCCAGCGCCTTCTCCAGCTTCAGCCCGCCGCGGCCGACGTAGCGCAGATCTTCCCCCAGCAACCGTAACGCTGCGTCATGTTCGACCGAAGCCCCGGCCTTTTCGATCTTTTGCTCGCTGACCAGAACGTTTCCGGCAAGAATCATCGCCTGTGCGCGCTCGCGCGAAGCTGCGAAGCCGCGATCCACCAGCAGTTTGTCGAGACGTATCTTCACCGAGGACGATTCTGAAAGCCGCGCATTGTCGCGCTAGCACCCGATGCACTGCAGAACGTACAACCTGTTTCGTTAACAGAAGGTTACAAGAGTAAAGTTCCGTTTTTCCACAATGTTTTCCACCGCGATGTTGAAAAAGTCCATCTTGGTTGCTAAAATTCCGCACAAAAAAGCCGCCTCTTCGGCGGCTCTTGCAATCTTCGCGGTAGCGAGGCTGCTTGCCGCGTCTCAGCGAGTGCGACTTATCCCGCAACCTCTTCCAGCAGCTTCTGATCGATGTCGAAGTTGGCGTGCACGTTCTGCACGTCGTCGTTATCTTCGAGCGCTTCGAGCAGGCGGATCATTTGTGTCGCCTGCGCGCCTTCCAGCTTGATGTAGTTTTGCGGAACCATGGCCACGCTCGACGAAGCTGGAGTGATGCCCGCCTTCTTCACCGCTTCCAGCACCGCCTCGTACGCCGCGGGCTCGGTGATGATCTCCCAGTGCTCGCCATCGTCCTTCAAGTCTTCGCCGCCCGCTTCCAGGACGATGTTCATCAGGTCGTCTTCCTTGGCCGCCGACTTGGGCACAACAATGTCGCCTTTCTTGTGAAACATCCACGAGACGGCGCCGGCTTCAGCCATGTTCCCGTTGTTCTTGCCGAAAACGTGCCGGATCTCGCTCACCGTGCGATTCCGGTTATCGGTCGAGATTTCCGCCAGCAACGCCACGCCGCCCGGCCCGTAGCCTTCGAGGACAAATTCCTCGTAATTCGCGCCCGGCAGTTCGCCTGTGCCGCGCTGGATGGCGCGCTTGATGTTGTCGGCCGGCATGTTCTCGGCTTTAGCCGCCACAATGGCCGTGCGCAGGCGCGGGTTCATATCCGGATCGCCGCCGCTTTTGGCGGCCATCGCGATTTCTTTAATAAGACGAGTGAAGACCTTGCCGCGCTTGGCGTCCAGCGCGCCCTTCTTGTGCTTGATGGTGGCCCATTTGGAATGGCCGGACATGGGAATACCTCGTTCGAAAGAACTTAAATTGCCCTGATTCTGTGCGCTTTACCGGGCACTACGGATTCGCCTGCGGAGGAAATCATTGGATAAACGACAGTGTCGACCGCAAAGCCTCTGCGAATGTTGATTATAGCATGGGGAAACAATCACACCGCAGCGGCTGCCAGGTACAGTCCTAAGGCTGCGTTGTTGCGTGTAGCCAACCAATCGAGAGTCCCTCTCCCGGAGAATTGTCAGCAGCCCTAGCCGAGGGAGACGATGTGACCTGGAAGCCGAGATGCCATTTGGTTAACTAAATCCCGCCATTCGCGTTCGCAGCGACCAGGGTATGCGAACACCAATAGATAGTGAATGGGGGCTGGCCCACGTTCATGAGACATGGTCGCCTGCGCCACCATTACCGCGGGTGCCCCGTCTTTGCGTTCTTTGCGAGGATGGGCGTCAATGTCGCCCCGGCAGCCTTGGTCCTTGACATTTAGCATATTCCTTACTAAGATGTAAGGAGAAGGAAAGACACTATGGCGACCGCAACCCTCACTTCGAAAGGCCAGATCACCATCCCTTCTCGGGTGCGCGATGCACTCGGGCTGGAAGCGGGGGATCGGGTGGAATTCGTAGAGCAGGGCAAGGGTCAATTCGCCATCGTCGCTGTCACCAGCTCGGTGCAGGAATTGAAAGGGCTGTTCCGAGGCAAGCGGAGCAAGCCGGTATCGATCGAAGAGATCAACGCCGCCATTCGGAGGCGCGCCTCCCGGTCCCGCTGATGGTCTCGCGATGATCGGCCTCGACACGAATATTGTTGTCCGTTATCTGACTCACGACGATGCCGCCCAAACGGCCGCGGCCGTGAGAGTCATCGATGCACTCTCAAAGGATTCGCCCGGATTCCTTTCCCTCATCGTCATCGCGGAGCTGGTTTGGGTGCTGGAGGTTTCTTACCGCTTCCACAAAAACGAGATTGAACGGGTACTGGAGACCTTACTACGCAGCAAAGAACTGGTGATTGAGCGGGCGGAAATCGTCGCGCAGGCATTGCGAAAGTTCAGCGCCGGCCGTGCCGATTTTGCCGATTGCCTCATTGAGCGCTGCGGCCACGCGGCGGGTTGTCAATACACCCTAACTTTCGATCAGAGTGCGGCCAGCGCTGCGGGGATGAAGCTGCTTCGCTAATAAAAAGTCGAGACGATACCTGCATGCCTAACGAGCCGGCGATGCGGTAGGCTGATGGAGTTCCGACATGGCCCCCAATTCCTTCGGTCGCCTGCTCTTCGAACTCGAAACCAGCCGCTATTCTTTCGGCCGCAGCCAGGCTGCTCGCGTCGCAAAGCTGCTGCGCCGGCTCGAGACTGCGCGCTTCCCCGATCCGGATCCGCTGATCCGCTTCCACGAAGCGCTGATGTTTCTCCGCGCCTTTCCGCACTGCCCCGCCGTCCTGCGCAAAACAGAAAGCCTGCTCAACAATTTCTGGAAGAGGGTCGACGCCGTGCGCAAGTCCGGCGTCGACATGGACGCTTTCGATCTGATCGAAGTCTCCGGCATCGCCGGCACGACGATGGAAGACACTCTCAGCTTCGATCTCGCCAACTGGTTGACCCGTCGCCTGCCCGGCAAAGTCGAGATCGCCTGGGACCACTACGATCCCGGCCGCGAACTCGGCACCACCGGGCCGCGCTTTATGCCACTGCTCGAAGACGACGCCTACGTCGAAGCCGACACGCCCTGGCGCCGCTGGCTCGAAACCGCCGCGGGCAAGAAAAGCTCCGATCCTGCATGGCTAGTCCAGCGCTTTGCAGACCTGCCGCTGCCGCCAGTGCAGAAAGCGGAACTGTACGAATCGCTGCGCGTGCCCTTGCGGTGGGACCTCGACAACTCGACCGTATCGCGTACCCGGAATTGGAAACCGGCTCGGAACGTCTTCTACCACACCGGCCCTCTCATCAGCCGCAGCGAAGTCTCACTTTCGCATGAATTAGCGAAACGCCCGCCAATACTCACCAAGGTCTCGCGGCGGCAAGGCGAAAGGGTCATCGATACCATCCGCGAAGTCATGCTGGTTCGCTACCGCGAACTCTATGGCACCACGCTCGGCGACCCCTCCTCGGTGGTTCGCGCTGACGTCGGCCGCGGTGTTTCGATTTATCTCTGGAACCTGCCGCCTGAGCGCCGGCTGCCGCTGCGCGCGTATGTCGCGGGCCTCACATTGAAAAATGGCGTGCCCATCAACTACATTGAGGCCATCGGACTGTGCGAGTGGATGGAGGTCGGCTTCAACACCTTCTACACCTTCCGCGGCGGCGAAGTTGGATGGATCTACGCGCAGGTTCTGCGCTGCCTCTGCCACCGGATGGGGACGACGTGCATCTCCGTCTATCCCTACCAACTCGGCCACGACAACGAAGAAGCCATCGAATCGGGCGCGTTCTGGTTCTACCGCAAGCTTGGTTTCCGCCCCGGCCGAGCGGACCTTCAGCGGTTGGTGGAACGTGAGGAACAAAAGATCGCCGCGAATCGCAACTACCGAACCCCGGCCCGCACGTTGAAGCGACTGGCAGCCGGGCATGTCTTCTATGAACTCCCCGGAAGCGAAGGGGGCGCCTGGGACACTTTCTCCACCCGCAACATCGGCCTGCGAGTCAACCGGCACATGGCCCGACATCTCAGCGGAGACAGCGCCCGCATCCGCCAGCAATCGACTCGCACCGTCGCGCGTATCCTCGGCGTCAATCCCTCTTCGTGGACAAGTCTTGAGCAGACAAGCTTTGATAATTTCGCGCTTGTTCTTGCCCTCATTCCCGATCTCGCGGCCTGGACGAGCATCCAGAAACAGGCCGCGCTGCAAATCATCCGAGCCAAATGCAAGCCCGATGAGATGCGATACCTACACCTAGCCCAGCAGCATGATCGTCTGCGCGAGGCCCTGCTGACGCTCGGGTCGTGAAGAAGTAGCGCCGCCGCCCCGGTGGCTGTCGCGAGGGCACCTTGCCCTCGCCGGTGGGGGCGGGGCGCCCCCACGACAGCCGGCAAGTTGCCGGCGCTACAAAGGCGCAGGATTCACAACGCGCCGCCGATTGGCATCAGCACAACTTTCTCTACCGTGCTGTTCTCCGGCAGAAGCAGCGCGTTCACGACCGTCTCGGCCACGGTTTCCGCCGACAGCATCTTCCGGCGCGGCGCCTTCGGCCACATCGCTTTCCAGATTGCCGTATCCGTCGCTCCCGGCATTAGCGCGACCACGCGGATTCCCTTCGGTCGCAGCTCTTCCCGCAAAGTATCCGTGAAACCAAGGGCCCCATGCTTCGAGGCACTGTAGGCCGCCGATCCTGGAAACACGCGCTCCGCCGCGATCGACAGATTGTTCACGATCGTGCTCCCGCGCCTCATCACCGCCAGCGCAGCCTGTGTCACCAGGAACATGCCGGTAAGGTTGGTGTCGATGACCTCGCACCAGGTAGGATACGGCAGGTCGCCGATCACCCGATTGGCATGTCCGATACCTGCATTGTTGATCAGAATATCCAGCGGTGTGCGCAGGCCCCGGACCAACGCAAACAGATAATCGACCGAATCTGGATTGCGGACATCGCAGGCCTGCGCCAGTACCTGCACGCCGAGTTTGTGGAGTTCCTGTTTCGCGTTGGCCAAGGCGCGCTCGTCGCGGCCTGTGATCACCAAGTCGCACCCCTGACGCGCCAGCGCTCGGGCGATGGCCAAGCCAATGCCGCGGTTTGCCCCGGTGATGAGGACCAGCCGCCTCGACGCTTTGGGCGGTCGCTTCGGCATAGTGGGATGCCTCAGCTTAGCCCACCAGCCGCCATCTTGCGAAGAAGGAGTCCCCAAACTCGGCAATAGTAGTCGGTAGCCAGTAACACCGCTCTGGCTGACTACTGATTACCGGCTACTGACTACTGCCCATTCGTTCTCTGCCGGATCAGCGACAGGAACTCGGTGCGCGTCTCCTCTTCGTCGCGGAAACATCCCAGCATGGACGAAGTTACCGCCTGAGAGTGCTGCTTCTCGACCCCGCGCATCATCATGCACAGGTGCCGCGCTTCAATCACCACGCCCACTCCCTGGGGCTCGATCGTCTTCTGGATCGTCTCGGCGATCTGGGTCGTCAGCCGTTCCTGAATCTGGAGCCGCCGTGAAAACACCTCGATCAGCCGGGGAATCTTGCTCAGCCCGATCACCTTCCCGTTTGGAATGTACGCCACGTGCACTTTCCCGAAAAATGGCAGCAGGTGATGCTCGCACAGGCTGAACATCTCCACGTCCTTCACGATCACCATCTCGTCGTAGCTGACCGTGAACAGCGCCTTGCGCAGCAGCGCCTCCGGATCGTCTTTGTAGCCCTTGGTAAGGAACTGCATTGCCTTCTGCACGCGCGCCGGCGTACGCGCAAGTCCTTCGCGGCCGGGATCTTCCCCCAGGCGCACAAGCATCTCGCGTACCAGTTCTTCGTAACTGGCGCTGGTCAGGGTGGCTGGTGAGGTAGCGGATTTCATAGTCTCGGTCGTTGGTCGATAGTCGCTGGTCGTTGGCCGCAAGTCGCGAACGACTAACGACTCTTCTCCAGAATACTCAAACGAGTTCATCATCGTCTCCTCAATCCGCACTTTTTCTAGATGTGCATGCCCGAACCCGCGCTTCACAATTTCATAAATCGCGACGCACAGATTCTCAGTCGTCGGTACCTTCGCCTTGAATTCCGGCAGTAGGTTCAAGTTTTGGTGGTCGTAGCGCTCGATAATTTTCTTGCCCACAAAACCATCCAGATCGACCAGGTTGCAGACCATACCCGTATGCTCAGCCACCGGGCCGCTCACCGTGACCTCGACCATGTAATTGTGCCCGTGCCCGTAGGGGTTGTTGCACTTGCCGTAGGTCGCGCGGTTCTCCTCCGCCGACATTTGGTCGGTGTGGAGCCGGTGCGAAGCCGAAAACATATACCGCCGGGTCAAGTGCGCCTTCATGCTTCCCCGTAGAAGTCGGCGAACAAGTCCGGCGTTTCGTAGACCCGCACGCGATGGAGTTGCGCGGTCTTCAACTTCGGCTCCAGCCTCTGCCAGATCGTGATGGCCAAGTTCTCGGTGGTAGGAATCCGCGCGAGAAACTCGGGCACTTCCTTATTCAGAAAACGGTGGTCGAGGGCATCCAGCACTTCCGTGTTCATCACGTCTTTCAACTGCTTCAGGTCGACGACAAACCCCGACTTCGGATCGATCGCCCCCTTCACCGTGACTTCCAGAGTGTAGTTATGCCCATGCCCGTTTGGGTTATTACACTTGCCGAAAATGCGCGCGTTTTCTTCCGGCGTGAAGTCCGGATTGTGGTAGTAGTGCGAGGCGGAAAACTCGGCTTTGCGCGTCAGATAGACCATGGATCAGTAGCCAGTAGTCGGTAGTCGGTGGTCGATAGCCAAGGCAAGCGTCGTAACCAGGGCAAGCTTCATATCGCGGCATGCCTTTAGCGATGCCGCCACTCATTCTTCACGTTCCGCCCCTTTACGGGCGGGATGCAAGCGTCGATTTCGCTCCAGTCCCGGAGGAACGACGGACCACCTCCGGCTGCGCATGGGATGTTTCAGTTCCCGCGCCCGCGTGACCGCCGTAGGTGCGTCCCTTCCACAACACTCCACCGCTCATGTGTGCATTCTTCGAGAGTAACAGGAGATATGCAAACACTGGCGGCCCAAACCCAAGCGCCACGAGATTCGTGCCCTCCGAAAAGTTTCCGCGTCCAATTCGCAAGTACAACAAAATCGCCGGCAGCGCGTAATACGTGGTTCTCCAGTAGCCTGCCGCGACGCTGGCGGCGCACAGAACCAGCGCGATCCAAGAGAACAGCCACCACGTCATCATCCCGGCCGCGAGCCAGCCCGGCCGCGGAAACAAGAGCGCCAGGTTCTTCGTCCAACCCTCGCGCAGCTGGCGAAAGTTGCGGTACATTCGCGTACGGACAGCATTGGCGGCGTAGCGGAATCTGATCCTTCGGCCCGAATCTTTCACCGCGCGGGCAAGAGCCACATCTTCCAGCAGGTTCGAGGCGATGGCCGCATGTCCACCCACCGCCTCATAAGTCTCGCGCCGAATCAGGATGTACTGCCCATTGGCGGCGGCGATGGGGGACGCCGGATCGCTCACTTTGGACGGCGGGTACTGCCGAGCCAGCTCGGCGAAAACAACCGGCAGAGTTGCCAATTCCCAGAATGTAACCGCAATCTGCTCGGGGGAGTAAGACAACAACTCCGCGGCGTGCTCCTTCGCCTCTGCCAAAGCCCGCGCCAGCGATCCCGGCAAATGCACCGTGTCTGCGTCCGTAAACAGCAGCCACACGCCCCGGGCCTCTTTCGCCCCAGCGACTACTGCATTGTTCTTCCCCGTCCATCCCGGAGTCAACGGCCCCGGCGAAATCACCCGCACTCCCGCAAAGCTGCGCGCGATCTCACCCGTGCGGTCGGTCGAGTGGTCATCCACCACGAGGATCTCAAGCCTCACGCCCGTCTGCGCCACCAGCGACGCCAGACAATCCGCCAGGTTCGCCCCTTCGTCCCGTGCAGGCACGACGATCGTTACCTCGGGCGGAGTGGGTGGAAGGTCAACATTCATCGCAATTTCCGCTATTATAACGGTGTGACCCGTACGCTCGCCGTTATTGGATTACTCCTAGCCTTGATCGGATGCTACAGTGGCACCCATCCGCCCCGCATTGGTTCCAGCGCACCCGATTTCACTGTGCAGGACTCCGACCACAAAGTCTCCCTGAGCCAGTTTCGCGGCCAGGTGGTCGTGCTGAACTTCTGGGCGACCTGGTGCCCGCCCTGCGTTGAGGAGACGCCCTCGCTAGTCAGGATGCAGAGCCGTATGAAGGATAAGGGGGTGGTCGTGCTCGCCGTCAGCATCGACGTTGACAACGACGCCTACCACAAATTCCTCAAGGACTACAGCGTCAACATGGTCACTGTGCGCGATGAGGACCAAAAGGCCGCCTCGCTCTATGGCACCCACGGCTGGCCCGAGTCCTACATCATCGACCGGAGCGGAATCATCCGCCGCAAATTCATTGGCCCGGTGCAGTGGAACAGTCCCGAAGTCACGGAGTTCCTCAGCAAACTGTAGAGGCAGGTCTCAGTTCGCAGGTGTCAGGTCTCAGGAGAGTCTCACGAATATGGAAGGTCGATTTCGTTCGGTACCTCGGAGGCTATCGACTATCGATGAGTACAGAAAACTTTCCTGAGACCTAACATCTGAGACCTGAGACCTAAAGCTCCACCTTCCGCAACCGCAGCGAATTCGTAATCACCGACACCGAACTGAAGCTCATCGCCGCCGCCGCCAGGATCGGGCTCAGCAGCAGTCCAAACACCGGATACAGCACGCCCGCCGCGATCGGCACGCCGATCGAGTTATAGACAAATGCAAAGAACAGGTTCTGCCGGATGTTCCGCATGGTTGCCTGGCTCAATTTGCGCGCTCGCAGAATTCCTTCAAGATCTCCTTTAAGCAGCGTGATTCCAGCGCTCTCCATCGCCACATCCGTGCCCGTCCCCATGGCGATGCCAACCTGCGCCTGGGCCAGCGCCGGCGCGTCATTGATTCCGTCTCCCGCCATCGCCACGACGCGGCCTTCTTTCTGGAGATTACGAATGATCTCGGTCTTCTGCTCCGGCAGAACTTCAGCCTTGAAATCTTCGATTCCCAGGCTGCTCGCAATCTCCTGCGCAGTCGACTTGTGGTCGCCGGTGAGCATTACAAGCCGGATTCCCTGCGCTTTCAATTCTCGAAGAGCATTGGGCGTCGAAGACTTTACCCGGTCCTTCACCGCAATATTTCCGACATACCGCCCCTCCACCGCCACAAGAATGTCCGTCGAGCCACCGGTCCGCGCCACGGGAATCGCCCCACCGTTTGCGAGCGCTCCAACCTGATGCATCAGAGCCGCATTCCCGACGGCGATCCTCTTCCCTTCCACCGTTCCCTGCACTCCCCGCCCGGGCACGGACGCAAAGTCAGCCGCTTCGGTCAGCCTCAACTTCTTTTCATTCGCCTTTGCGACAATGGCCGCCCCAAGCGGATGCTCACTCGCTCGCTCCAGACACGCCGCCAGGCGAAGAACTTCATCTCGCTCATCGCTTCCAGTTGCGGAGACGGCAACCACCTTGGGCTTCCCTTCCGTCAGCGTCCCTGTCTTGTCGAAGACGATTGTGTCCACTTTCTCCATCGTCTCCAGCGCTTCGGCATTCTTGATCAGCACGCCAGCAAGCGCCCCTCGCCCCGTGCCGACCATGATTGCGATTGGTGTGGCCAGCCCCAGCGCGCACGGACAGGCAATGATCAGCACCGCGACTGCGTTCACAATGGCATGCGCAAAGCGCGGCTCCGGTCCAAGTACAGCCCACGCGACGAACGTCACCACTGAAACCGCGATCACCGCCGGCACAAACCAGCCCGCAACTTTATCGGCCAGCCGTTGAATTGGTGCCCGGGTCCGCTGCGCCTGGCTCACCAACTGCACGATCTGCGCCAGCATGGTCTCGCTGCCCACATGCTCCGCCCGCATCACCAGCGCGCCCGTCGCGTTCACCGTAGCGCCAATCACGCGCGCGCCACTTCCCTTCTCCACCGGAATAGACTCGCCGGTGATCATCGACTCATCGACCGCGCTCGCTCCCTCCAGCACCACGCCATCCACCGGAATCTTTTCGCCCGGACGCACGCGCAGCTTGTCGCCCGGCTTCACCCGCTCCAGCGGAATGTCGCGCTCCGACCCATCTTCTGCGATCACCCGCGCCATCTTCGGACTCAGATCCAGCAGTGCACGAATCGCGCTCGATGTGCGGCTGCGCGCTCGCAGCTCAAGCACCTGCCCGAGCAGCACCAGCGTGACAATGCCCGCTGCCGCTTCAAAGTACACATCGGGCCGGTCACCCATGCTGCGGAACGACGCCGGAAAGATCTGCGGGAATAAAGTGGCCGCCATGCTGTACAGGTACGCGACACCTGTACCCATCGCAATCAGCGTGAACATATTGGTGCTGCGGTTCACAACCGACGCCCATCCGCGCTCGAAGAACGGCCACCCGCACCACAGCACGACCGGCGTCGCCAGCAGCAACTCCAGCCAAGGCAGTCTCCAGCTCCAGCGAGCTCCCATCAACGCATGCAGCCACAACATGCTTCCCATGGCGATCGCCAGCAGCGGCGCAGTCAATGCCAGGCTGATCCAGAACCGCCGCGTCATGTCGCGCAGCTCCGGATTCTCTTCCTCCACCGTGACCGTGCGCGGCTCAAGTGCCATGCCGCAGATCGGACAATTCCCCGGCCCCGGCCTGACAATCTCCGGATGCATCGGGCAGGTGTATTCGGTCTTGGTCGCAGGCAGCGCGGGCGATTCCGGCTCCAACGCCATCCCACACTTCGGGCAAGGTCCCGGCCCAACCTGCCGCACCTCCGGACACATCGGACAGATAAACGGCCGAGTATCCTTACCCGCCGAATCGCGCGCCACATGGATGGAGCGACGGGCGCCCTCGCCCGTCCCCGCAGCGGCGGGCATCCCCAGGGTGACCAGTCCCGAGCTCATGGCTTTAGGCACCCCGTTAAGAAATTTCTCCGGCGCCGCCTTGAACTTTTCCCGGCAGCCACCACAACAGAAGTAGTATTTCTTTCCTCCGCGCTCGTGCCAGAACTTCGCCGTCGCCGGATCCACCTTCATCCCACAGACTGGGTCCAAGATTGTGGCGGTTTGCGGCGTCCCTGGGTGCAATTGATCCATAGTCTCCTTTGCCAGATCGCGCTTGGCGGAATCCAGCCCTTATTAGATACTCAAAGGGTAAACTGCGAACCTCCAACTTGGGAGAGATGAGATGACCTACCTGGAAGTGGCATACCGTTACCGGATTCCGCCCGGAGAAAAGGAACTGCGGGCCATCGATAGCGTCCGCGAGGTGTACGGTATTCAACGCATCCAGTTCAACGAGAAGGAGCGTACTGTGCGTGTGTTATTCGACGCGTCTCGGATGAAAGAAGACGCTGTAGCCCGGTTGCTGCGGCAGGCTGGCCTTGACGTGCAGGAAAAGCTGGTTCTCGCCTAAGATGGTTCTCCGCCTGAGATTTGCAGGGCTCGGCCTGCCGACTCGCGCCCCATCAGCGGCGAAATATCGTCAAAATGATTGTTTTATAACACGATCTGGCACTCACCCTCGTGTGTTTGTTGAACCGTCTTGGATCCGCGGCTGATGCAGGTGGGATTACACTCCACCCCGTTTCCTGCCAGTCGAATGAAAAAACAATCGGGGGGAGCTGACAGGAAGCGGGGTGGAGCGCTTATCTTCTTGGACCAGGGTATGCAAAGGGGCATGTGGAAAGACCTCTGGCCGAAGTATTTTCCCTCATGCCCCGTTGCGCGCCACTTCGTCTGCCTTAAAGAGAAGCATCTGGTGGGCCATTCTCCAAGGCGTTGCCAGCAGGCACTCGAAGAACATGGGAGCGGGTAGCTTTTGCGCTTGGCTGGAAACTTTTACCCTTCTTTACAGAATTTCGCCCATCGGAGCACGCCAATCTCCACTCGCACCGGCGCGGGATTTGCCCTGCCCTTTCAATCCTTTGCAGCCAGTTCCTCGGTTCAAGAGTTTGTACAAGTATTCGGTTCCTTGGACCAAACGATTTTTTTTTCGATATAATCGAACCACTCCGTATCGCGCCCTTAGCTCAGTTGGATAGAGCGTCTGGCTACGAACCAGAAGGTCGGGAGTTCGAATCTCTCAGGGCGCGCCATCCGCCTCGCAACTTCCGCTGACGGGATCCTCATGATGCTGAGAACGATTTTCAGGTCTCCATCCTTACAAAGCCGAGTTGTCCGTTCTCAGCCCGAGGCAACAACCGTCGGCATTTCCGTCCCGCTGGAAAGCACGTCGGCGGAAAAAATGCAGCCCCGAACCTCGAGATCGGCGAGCCAGGGTTCGTCGATGGTCTGGTTTGCAATCTGATGACTGAGGCGGTCGAAGTTCAGCAGGTGGGTTTTGGTTCTCGTATTCGCGTATTCGAGCATGGTGCGTGAACTCATCATGAAAGCCCAATCGCTGGCCTCCGCCAACAGCAATTCGCGCTTTGCCTGGTGCAGCGCTCGTGCCTTGAGCCGATCGCCGCCTGAACTATTCTTCTCCAGCTGCTCCATGACCCGAGCCGCCCGATGCAGGTGGGGATAGATCCATTGATTGTCAGGGCCGAGCCATGTTTCATTGAATCCATTCCGTCCCCAACTGGACAGGGGGGGCGCGGCCGACTGAATGGCTGGGTACTCTTTTAAGTATTCGGACAGTGTGACCAGCCGAATCGCGCTTTCGTCGCGAGCGATCTTGCGGATCACCCGGTCAAGCCAGACCGTTCCTTCGTACCACCAGTGCCCGAACAATTCGGCATCGTAGGGAGCGACGACGATCGGCTTGCGGTCCATGATCGAGGCCAGGTATCCGAACTGTTTTTCCCGGCTGAGCACAAAATGTTCTGCGTGGATCTCAATCTTTCTGGCCGCCGCCTCGGGAACGTACACCTGTTTGTTCTCCGTCTTTCCCGTGATGCGGTAGTACTTGATCCCTGTATCGATGCGCAAGCCATCGCGGTGGACATAGCGCTGCAGAGAATCGGCATCGAGATCGGGCGCGACGTCGCGATAAAATTCCCGGTAATCGTAATCTCCAGGATAACCGTGCACCGCGCTCCACACCTGTTTGGACGATTCCGGGTCGCGGCCAAAGGCGGCGAGACCCGATGGGCAACGAAGGGGCGCGTGGACGCCATATCGGGGCCTTGGTTGTGCGCGAGTAATGCCGTGAGTCTCCACAATCGTAAAACGAATCCCGCGGTCGCTCAGCACCTGGTCTACGCCGGGGTAATAACCGCATTCGGGTAACCAGAAACCACTTGGTTTTCGCCCGAAGGTCGCAGCGTAGTGCGAAACGCCGACCGCAACCTGCGACCGCACAGCCGACGGGTTGACAGACAGCAGTGGAAGGTACCCGTGGGTCGCCGCGCTGGCGATGATCTCCACCTTGCCCAGTTCCTGCAGCCGCCGAAAAGCCTGAACCAGGTTGCGGTCGTAGCGCCCGAGAAAGGCACTACGGACGAGGTTGAACTGCCGGTGGTAGATGGAACTCAACGCGCGGAACTCGGGCTGCCACTTGTTTCGGACGACTTCCTGTTCTGCCAGTTCGATCAGCCGCTCCAGTCTTTTCAGATATCGGGACTGCAAAAACGAATCGGACAACATGGTAGCCAGGGTTGGCGTGAGCGAGAACGTCAGGCGAAAATCGATTCCGTCTTCCACCAGCGCGTCCAAAACGAGCAGCAGCGGGACGTACACTTCGGTGATCGCCTGATAGAGCCAACTCTCTTCGAAGGAGTCCTCGTGTTCGGGATGGCGGACGAAGGGGAGATGTCCGTGAAGTACGAGGGCTAGGTATCCTTTTGCCATTAGGAGCCCGTGGTGAAAGTGAGCATGTGCTCTTCGACGCTCAATTTCGCCGGATTTTGTCATCCCGAGCGACGCGAGGGATCTGCAGTTCGCCGCAAGTTGCAGATCCCTCGCTCCGCTCGGGATGACAATTTATGAAAGGTGTCGCTCATACACAGTCCGGCCCTGACTTTCACCACGGGCTGCTGGTTACCACCACACCTGCGGAGAACGGTTTGCTGCAGGCGTCACGTCACCCCACTACTTGGTTCCCGGAGGAGGTGCCCCGTGAGAAAGAGAAACTCCTTTCGTTCAAGGTGGTTAAGTCAAAGAGGTCCCCCGATTTCATCGCAGCCGTGGTTACGGGCTTGTGGGGAACACTTTCGAAGGTAAAATCTGCAGAGACAAAAGTTGCGTCGGCGGCCGCGGCCCGGACCCGCTCTGATTCCCTGTACTCCTGTGCTCGATAAAGATCGGCCAGTTCACTGGGAACTTCTGTCCTCAGATCGATAGGCACGGGAAACTGATTCGGTAGCAGTGGTTCAGGCTCCTTTCGTTCCCGATCGCCATACAAAGCGACGTACATGCTGCGGACATCCTCGCGCATGTCGATGGGAAGGGAGCCCGGAGGCTTCGCCATGTCTCGCTCACCGAAAAATAAAGATTCAGTCTGCGGAGGCAGCGGGGGAACTTGGTCCAGAGGCGGGCGAGGCTCTAGGCGAATGGGCGCCCAGCTTTCATCCGCATGAGTCGAAGGGGTCGCCGGTGGTGTATGGGCGGGGTTGGAGCTGGCAACCACCACGAAGCTGCCATCTTCGCTCTTGAGCGCCAAGTCGGCGCGATAGGTTTGGTCGGGAGCGCACGACCGCACGTACCAGTTTCGTGCCTGAAGATCGATCTCCACGTCGAAGGAGGGCGCCGCGCCGCCGACATCCTGGATGCGCAGGACCGGCCAGAACTCCTGGTGGGCGACGCCCAATGCCTGTCTGGCATTTTCAATATCGGCGGGCGCCACTTCCCACTGGCAGTGAACTTCGAATGGATTCACTGGAACGGCGACAAGGCTGGTCTCTCCATAGGATTCTGGCAACGACGGTTCAGCGGGCGGAGGGCCGGGAGATGGCGGCTCCGGCGCCGGCTTGGGTGTTTCCAGCAAAGGGTCCCCGGATTCTGACGATTGATCATAGGGGTCTGGCGTCGGCGCCAGAAATTCCAGCGGCGATTCCGGGGATTCTCTATGCTCGCTTGGATCGGGATCCACCATGCATCCTTCAAGTTGAGTGCACACACACACCATCCGCACGACCACTTTGTACAACGGAGAAATGTACGGCGGGGAACTCAGACGCCGGGCCGGAAGGACTTCCACTCCAACCGGCAGTCCGAGCACTTCAGCGCCCCATAAACATTGTAGTAGGTAGCGTACCCCGTACTTGTATCGGATTTGGCAAGGGTCATTTCATCGTGAACATGCGCATGCTGGTGGCACAGAGCCCGGCCGCAAGCCGCGCATGTTCCCCTTGCATCCTGATCGCAGAACCAGCACTTCATGTGAATCGATCTCCTTATTATTACTATTATCTATCGAGTTTTGGTTGGGAGAAACGCCCCTGGCATCAGGCGGCTGCAACTCGACCGCGATGATCCATCGCCCCCGGAACTTCAACAGGTACCGGGCCTAGGCCGCAACGCCACCCGTCCCCTTGGACTCAGAAATCATGGTTTAATATATCGGAAGTTCGCTGACACAGCTCGCGCGCGTATTCGGTCCATCGGCCCTGCCCCCAGTATCGATAGCAGCTGGTTTGGGTGAGCAGCAAATGAAAGAGCGCATTGCGGTAACGATACTCTCGCGGGGAAACCTTCCCTAGCGCTTTCTGGGCAAACAGAGCGCTGACCGACTCCATCGGGCCCAACACGTTCTCGTAGCCTCGAACCCACGAGAGGTTGTTGGTCCAGCTCCCGCCTTCCATATGAACACGGCCATCGGCTCGCTTTAACTCGGCGATGACCTCATCGAGTCGCTTCCGGCCTTCGCCAGGACGGAAACGATCCCAGATCCGCTTTTGATAGAGCGGCCGGATTCGAGGAAAGGCTTCTTCCGCGACTCCCGCTTGCCTTAAGCTTTCCAGGTACTCTCGGACATTGATCGGAGGAACGTCGCTGCCGGAGGCTTCCCGCATCACGTCGAAGAATTTGCTGGGGAACTCATTCATCATTACGCCCCCGTTTTCTCCGTCGCCGATCTGGGCCGACAGCGGAGGAACTTGTCGTCCGGCCAGGTTCACTCGCCCCCGCGAACGGGCTTCATAACAAGGCTGCATCTGGGCCACCAGCTTGGTGTCGCTGCCCTGGGTCTTGATGATCGCTATGATGCTCTCGGTCTTACCCTCCGAATTCGCCGCTACCAGCAGGTGAGGGAGGTAGGGGTGTTGCAGTCCATGGCCGTCCTCGAAAGTTTCTACCGTGTGTTCCTGGACCAAGACCCATTGATAGCCGCAGTCCTTGAGAGTCTTGACAAACTCATAGGCCAGATCGGGATGGTTCGGCACGGCCATTTCAGGTGGCGAGAACCCGCGAACGCGCCCGAGGGCCTCCAAACCAAAGATCCCGGCAAAGTGATGCTGCCACGTTCGCACATGGAGACGGAAATCCTGAACCGGCGTGCTCGGCGCGACCGCATGTCCCCAGGCTGTGCCCAGCCACTCCACGCAGTGCCAATAGGCGGGATCGCAAGTGATGCGCCGCAAGCTGTCGAACACGTCGTTCAACCCCATGTGCCGCAGACCGTGAAACAGGCAACCCGAATAATCCAGCATCACGCGGGGCTGCTTCCCCTCATGCACCAGGGTGGGAATGAACTCCCCCATCCGCTTGTAGCACCAGTGAAAAACCGACGCGTTATGGTTATCGCCGACGTGCGGATTATCCATCATGTACTTGAGGTTGCTAATCACCGGAGCGGTCCGAAGATCTCCGGTTTCCGCCAGAATGAGCGGCTGATGCATGTGCAGCGCGATCGCAAAGCAGCTCTTCATTCTGGAGAAATCGATTCCGCTCTCCGAAAGTTCCACTCGTGGCGGCTTCGCAAGTGCCGCCGAGATTGTGTCCTCCATGCCGCAGATGTTGGGTAGCCCGTCAAGGATTTCCGGAAATTCACCCATGTACTTTCCTCTTTCTCGCTTTGGTGGGCGCGGCCTGCAACGCTGGTGAAACCACCAGCGCAGGATCGCTTATGAGTCCTCTCACTGGATGTAAACCTGGGCCACATGGTTGGCAACCGAGTCCCAGGAGAATGCGGCTTCGGCGGCCATTCTTCCGTTACGCCCCATCCACCGTGCCCATTCAAAGTTGGTGAACAGGGTTCCGATACCCCACGCGACCGAGTTGGGATTGGGATAGATCTTCAGTCCGTTGACCTCGTGCCAGACATACTCATCGGGCCCGCCATTCTTGGAAACAACCACCGGCTTTCCCGCGCTCCAGGCTTCCAGCACCGTGATTCCGAAAGGCTCGTTGCGGCTTGGCATGCAGACTGCATCGCAGGCCTTGTAGAGATCGACTAATTCGGCCCCGTTCCTGTATCCGAGAAACCGGACCGCGTGTCCAACTCCAAGTTCCCAAGCCCGGGCCTCGACGGATGGGCGCATTTCTCCGTCTCCCGCAAAGATGAACTTCGCCGAAGGCTGACACTTCACAAGCCACGGTATAGCTTCGACCAGCAAATCCGGCCCCTTCTGATAAACCAAGCGACCGGAGTACAGAATGGTCGGGTCCATTGCGCCGATGCCATATCGGGCCCTCACTTCCCCGGGATGGATCCAGCCGTCGTAGTCGTGGGCGTTTACACCATTGTAGATAGTGGAGATCTTCCACTCCGGCGCCTCGTACATCCACATGACTTCCTTTTTCAACGAGTGCGAGACACTGATGACTCGATCAGCCCAGTAGGTTGCGGCCCGTTCCTGATCGCGCACGTGACCGGAACGACCCTCCAGGAATCGGTTCCCGCTGCGGCCATACTCGGTGGAGTGGATGGTCAAGACCGTCTTCCGCCCCCGCGCCTGCTTGAGCCAGATCATGGCATTGGCCGTCAGCCAATCGTGGGCATGGATCACGTCAAAGGGACCAATGTAGTCTTCGGTCTGGAGCACATGGTGTACGAAGGACTGGCACATCTTGCCGATTTCTTGCACGAAATCCGGATGCAGTTGGAAGCCGCAACGGTGGTAGTGCACTCCGTGGATGCGCTCGTACTGGGGCTGGCCAGCCCTCATGCGGGTGAAGACGTGAACCTCATGTCCTTTCCGCTCCAGCGCAGCGGCCAGTTCAGTGACGTGTACCGCGACGCCACCCACCGGAATCGAGTGCAGCGACTCCCATGCTAGAAACGCGATTCTCATGGGAACTCCTGGTCGTGACAGGCGCAGCCAGCCACAGAAAGATTGCCGATAGCGTAATTATTGTGTACGTAAGGTGGAAAAACTCCAAGGATCTCACCTTCCACGAATCTCAAAATCGCCTTCCAGTATAAGCTACTTCCGCCAACCGCCGGCGAGCGCAGACCACTCGGTTCCCGCTCGTTCCAACCTGGCGGATTTGCCGCAACCCGTTGCGGCGGTGCTCGGGAGGGATGGAATGCCTTTGTCAAAAGCTGACTCTGAATGGGGTCACCTTCAGCAGGAACAGGGAACATCGGCGTTTTCCAAACCTTCTCCGTTGACAACGAAACCGTAATCTGGTAGACACAGCAGACCTCAGGTTTTCTTCCCCCAGATACTTGTCCGGCCACTGCGCCGAGCCTGCTGATTTGCGAAAGGGCCAAGGAAGTCCTGTACGACGAACCGTTCTGGCCGAATCTGATTGTGCCACTGCTCGCGGGTGGGCCGTGCTTTCTGCGGGCAGTCGTGAGAATGAACCAAGCTGCCTGCCTTGGCGCCCAGCCGGCCACATGCAAGTTCGATAGCGAGACAAAAAGAGAGCGACCATGCCGAGAAAACCACGCGACGCCGACCAGTTAATCCAACCCCCGACCACAGCCGGCCGGGATAGAGATGCGGAGGTCGAACTGTACGACGACCCCGGAGGGCGGGCGGAATGGTTCCGCAATAGCCGTGTGGGTGCGGACGGGAAGATGCCGCGCGGCTTGATTGCCCGCGCCTCGGCCAGAAAGCGAACCTTGGAACGTGCGATGCGCGGCCCCGCCAGACCGTTGGGCATAAAGCCGAAACCGCCCGGGTCGGGTGTCAATTGGGCAAGTCTGGGGCCAAAGCAGGTGGATGGCGGACAATCCGGCGCCACCCACTCGATTGTCAGCGGGCGCATCACCTCTCTGGCGGTGGGCCCTGGGGGAACGCGGGCCTACGTCGGATCTGCAAATGGCGGAGTTTGGCTGACGCAGGACGGCGGCGGTACTTGGACGGCGCTGGACGAGTTTGCCGAATCCCCAGCGCCCACCTCCGGCCTGGAATCTGACTCGCTGGCGGTGGGAGCCGTTGCCGCGCGCTTCGGAGCGGCACGGGCCAACGACGTGGTCTATGTCGCCACCGGCGAAGGGGGCGCGGGCATCGATGGATATTTTGGTATCGGCATCAAGCGGTCGAGCGACGGCGGCGCCAACCTCTCTTTGGAAGGCAAGAATATCGCTGGCCAGGAAGCCTACCGGATCTTGATTGATCCCGATTCCGCCGATGCCAGCCTGGCGTTTGTGGCCACTACCAATGGCCTCTATCAGCGCCCCACTTCTGGTTCTGCCGACAACTGGACCCATGTCACGACAGGTTTCGCCAACGCCAACGGCGCGGCCACCGACGTGATCGTGGCTGGCAGCGCGGCGAAGGGAAACAAGACGTACTACGTCGCCTTCGCAGCTGACAAAGTCTACAAGAGCACCAATGCGGGAAGCAGTTGGAGCCCAATCCCGGGATTCACCGCCACCGGACGGGTGGCGCTGGCAGCCGGGGAGGCGGATGCCAGTGTCGCCTACGCTTTGGACGAGGGTGGCAGCTTGTTTCGCCTGGACAGCGGGACGGGCGGCGCTTTCCAGCAGGTGACGGGCGTGCCTCTGGCGCTGTTTGCCGGCGCACAGGGTGACTACGACATTATCGTGGCCGTCGATCCCGCCAACTCCAACACAATATACCTGATGGGGGATCTGACTGCCGACGGCAGCGACTGGGCCCTTTCTCTCTACAAAGGCACCATCACGGGTGGTCCCGGCAGCTACAAGTTCCCGTTTGTCCACGCCAATGACCAGACCACTGCCGGCAAAGCCATTACGACCGTCAATGTCCACAACGATGCAACCTGGATCGGAACCGGGGTCCATCCCGATGGACACGCGTTGGCCTTCGCGACGAAGGCCGATGGAAGCCACGACGGCAGCATCGTTTGGGTGGGCTGCGATGGCGGAGTTTACGCTTCCACCTCCGGCGGCGGCAAGGGCACCTACAGCTCCAAGAACAAGGGCTTGAATATCACCCAGATGACATTTCTGGGCCAGCGCCCGGACAATGCCAACGTTCTCTATTGCGGGTGTCAGGACAACGGTACCATTCGCTTCTCGGTGAGCGGCACGCCTTCCTGGAGAGTCGCGGATGAGGGCGACGGCGGCGGCGTGGCCATCAATCCCAACAACCCGCAACAGGTCATCCGCCAATATGTTCGGGCCAGCCTGAAGATCAGCGGTGATGATGGAAACACCTGGAGTTCAGTGGCCTTGCCGCTGGCCGCCAATGAAGAGGCGAACACCGGCTTCTACGGACCGCTCATGGTGCTTAAAGATGGGTCCAAGACCCTGGTTGCGTTTGGGACCAACCGGCTGTGGTTGCGCAGCGACTGGAGCGCTGCCTGGCAAACTCTTCCCTCAAACTCCAATAGCGATGTGCTGGGTGGTCCGGTAACCGCCATCGCGTTTGCTTCTGCCACGCGCATCTATGCGGCTACCCGCACCTCAGTGTGGCGTTTCGACCTTTCCGGCGCCACCTGGACGAAAACCCAGCTGCCGGCCATCGGTTCACCCGCACCCAGCACGATTCGCGTTACTGACATCTCGGTCGAAAACGCCGGGAGCGGAACCATCTACGTGGCTCTGGGGAGCAGCGGCGGCGAGCATGTCATGTACTTCGACGGCTCCAGTTGGAAGAGTGCCGGGTTCACCAAGACGATTGTCGATGTGCCCGCACACGCCGTGGTCGTGGATCCGTCCAACACGAACGAGGTCTATGTCGGCACTGACATCGGCGTGTGGAAGGGCGTGAAAAGCGGTTCGTCCTGGAACTGGGGCGCCTTCTCCGACGGCTTACCGGAGTCGGCGGTCACCGATCTGGCGGTTCACGATTCCACTCGGAAGCTACGGGCCGCGACTCACGGGCGCGGAATCTGGGAAATCGCAATTACCGCCGGCCTTGCCTCCAGCAGCTCCTCATCGGCGGGCAGTAGCTCGTCCAGCGGCGGTTCCAGCAGTTCCGATTCCAGCAGCGATTCCAGTTCGGATTCGAGCAGCGATTCCAGTTCGGATTCCGGCGATTCCAGCAGTTCCTCGGACTCGTCCGATTCTTCGGACTCCAGTTCCGATTCGAGCAGCGATTCGAGTTCGGATTCCGGTGACTCCAGCAGTTCCTCGGACTCGTCCGATTCTTCGGACTCCAGTTCCGATTCGAGCAGCGATTCCAGTTCGGATTCCGGCGATTCCAGCAGTTCCTCGGACTCGTCGGATTCTTCGGATTCGAGTTCCGATTCGAGCAGCGATTCCAGTTCGGACTCCAGCGACTCCAGCAGCTCGGAAGACAGTTCGAGCAGTGAGGACTCCAGCAGCTCGGAGGACAGTTCGAGCAGCGAGGACTCCAGCAGTTCGGAGGAAGACAGCTCGAGCAGCGAGGATTCCAGCAGCTCGGAGGAAGACAGTTCGAGCAGCGAGGATTCCAGCAGCTCTGAGGAAGACAGCTCGAGCAGCGATGGCGGCCCCGCTCCGAGAGCTGGGCGGCGAAGTGCGCGGGCCGGCAAGCCGGGTGGCGGGGGCAGGAAAAAAAGGAAGTAAAACGGCGGCGAAGTCTTAGATGGAAGCGCTCGATCGGAGCGGGGCCGCAACGCTGCAGATCCGGCCCCGGCTTCGGACAGGGAGTCAAGCCTCAGTATCTGCCGCCTGCGAAAGCAACAACTGCGAAGTCCTGGAGAAGCTTTGTATGTCCATTGAAGTTTGGGTAGCCGGCTTTCCCTCGTACTACGGAGGGGCAGACACGGAGCTTGATCACCTCATCGATCTCTTCCGCCGTTTGGGCGTGGACCTCAACCTGGTGCCCATGTTCGGGGCTAGTCCGCGCATGAAGGCCACTGTTCTCGAGCGGGGATGCCGGGTTCACACGTACCGCGACGATATATTCAAAGACAAGACGGTAATCAGCTTCTGCAACGGACGGTTCCTGGAGAAGCTGCCGCTGATCATGGAGCATGGGCGCCCGGCCAAGGTCATCTGGTTCAATTGCATGACCTGGCTTTTTGAAAAGGAGAAAGCAGCGCACCAACAAGGATGGCTCGACTGCTTCGGGTTTCAGAGCGAGTACCAGCAGCGGCTCCTGGTGCCGCAACTGGAGAAGATCAGGCCGGTCAACACTTTTCCCTACCGGCCCTACTTCCATGCCCCGCGCATAGAGTGGAAATATCGGGAATGGGATGGTTGCTACAAGGTCGGGCGCGTTT
>WNGE01000817.1_pt1 | contig 40360 bp, 36 predicted proteins | sample 5400651 | NCBI WGS metagenome assembly WNGE01 (sample SAMN13153370, study PRJNA577476) | soil metagenome | isolation source: 60 cm soil or saprolite under grassland replicate 2 | place: USA:California | collected 2016-06-15 | reverse complement strand
CGGCCCGGGTCGCGCCCGTGCAGCAGGCGCTGTCGGCGACCTTGTCGAGCTGGTCGGCGTCGCCCTTGACCACATAGACCTCCCACGGCTCGTCACCTGGTCCGCGCACCCAGACCTTGTCCTGTAAGGCGTAGCAGCATTCGGTGTCGTTCTCTGAGACGGTGACCAGACCGGACTCTCGCAACCGGGCGGTCGCCGCGGTCACGTCGTCGGTGCTGAACACCTCGACGCCGAGGTGGTCCAGCACGGTCGGCTGGCCGGGCTCGCCCTCGATGAGCACGAGCTTGAGCGGCGGCTGCTCCACGGCGAAGTTGGCGTAGCCGGGGCGGCGCTTGGCCGGCTCGACACCGAACAGCTTGGCGTAGAACGCAACCGACCCTTCCAGGTCGGACACGCGCAGGGCGAGTTGGACTCGGGACACCCGCATCTCCTTGCTTAGAGAGCTATCTAAACAACAGCTTGCCTCACTTACTAGACGGCTGTCAAACTAGACCAGTGTCGAGACAAGAACTGCCGGTTCTGGTCGACGGTGGGTCGTGCTGCACGCCGATGGTGACCGAGGCGCTGACCGGGGACGCCGCCGCGGATCTGGCGCGGGGCTTCAAGGCGCTCGGAGACCCGGTGCGGCTGCGGTTGTTGTCACTGATCGCCGCCCGGGGTGGCGGCGAGGTGTGCGTGTGTGAGCTGACCGGCGCGTTCACCCTGACCGGCCCGACGATCTCCCACCATCTCAAGGTGTTGCGGGAGGCAGGACTCGTGGACTCGCAACGGCGTGGCACCTGGGTCTACTACCGGGTGGTACCGGCAAAGCTCGCGGGGCTATCGCAGTTGCTCGACGTCTCCACCGTCGCCGCGCCGGCCGGGTCACGTTCTGATTAACGCGCGCTCACCAACGATGCACTGGAGTTCATCGATGGACAAATACCTCATCCTGCTTGTTCGAATGGCGGTTTGTTGGTAACCGCACGCCGTATCAGCCAGGGTGATAGACCAGGTACCCATACGATCCGGACACCCGCCATCATCACTGATCTTGTGAGGACTTTCTCGGTCCTGTCACGCCTGTGCGACCGCGCTGTCAATCCTGACTTCCGGCGGTCAATATCTGCTCAAGCCAGGAAACAAGCCGGTAACCCCGCGCACCGTTGCGTTACGGGTGACCCCGCGATCCACCGGTGCGCGGCGACCGCCAGGCGGCTGGGCGTGGCCGAGGTAGGCGCCAGGCAGGGGTGAGGAACGTGTTGGAGGCATTGCCGAGAAAGGTGGCGGTGCGCGACGTCATCGCCAACCGTCATCGCGGCGGCGAGATCCGGGTGTTGCTGAGCCCGAAGACGATCGGGGCCGCATCGGGCTTTCTGGGTGTACTGAACCTGGAGCCAGGAGACCACGTCACCGAGCACTACCACCCGTACTCGGAGGAGTTCCTCTATGTCGTGCGGGGACGGCTGGTCGTCCGCGTCGACGGTGAGCCGGTGGAGTTGAACCCCGGCGAGGCGTTGCTGGTACCCATCAAGGTGAGACACCGGGTCGAGAACGTCGGCGAGGAGGCGGCCGAGGCGGTGTTCCACCTCTGCCCGCTGGCGCCCAGCCCGGATCTGGGGCACGTGGATACCGAGCCACTCCGTGCCGCCGAACCTGCTCCACAGGTCGGCTGAGCCGGTGGCGGGGACCGGCCCGGTCGACGAAAGGACGTCGCCGGGCGAACGCAGAGTTGTCATCACCGGAGTCGGGGTGGTCGCACCGGGCGGTGTCGGTACCCGGGCCTTCTGGGAGCTGTTGACCGCCGGACGTACCGCGACCCGCCCCGTCTCGCATTTCGACGCGACGGGTTTCCGGTCGCGGGTCGCCGCCGAGTGTGACTTCGACCCGGCCCGGCACGGGCTGAGGCCGCAGGAGGTCCGGCGGATGGACCGCGCCGCGCAGTTCGGCGTCGTCAGCGCCGGCGCGGCGCTCGCGGATGCCGGCCTGACCGTGGCGGACCTGGTACCGGAGCGCACCGCGGTGAGCCTGGGCAGCGCGGTGGGCTGCACGGTCGGGCTCGAACAGGAGTACCTGGTGCTCAGCGACGGCGGCCGGGACTGGCTGGTCGACCCGGCCTACGCAGTGCCGCACCTTTACGGATACCTGGAACCGAGCACCCTGGCGGTCGAGACCGCCTGGGCGGTCGGGGCGGAGGGTCCGGTCGCGCTGATCTCAACCGGGTGCACCTCCGGGCTCGACGCCGTCGGGCACGGCGCCGCCCTGATCCGGGAGGGCAGCGCCGACGTGGTTGCCGCCGGCGGCGCCGAAGCTCCGATCTGCCCGATTACGGTCGCCTGCTTCGACGCGATCAAAGCGACCTCGGCCAACAACGACGACCCGGAACACGCCTCCCGCCCGTTTGACACGGATCGGGACGGCTTCGTGCTGGGCGAGGGGGCGGCGGTACTGATTCTGGAGGAGGCCGGGCGAGCCCGTCGGCGCGGTGCCGAGGTGTACGCCGAGATCGTCGGGTACGCCAGCCAGGGCAACGCGTACCACATGACCGGGCTGCGGGGCGACGGGCGGGAGATGGCCGAGGCGATCCGGGTGGCTCTCGACCGGGCCCGGATGAACCCCGACCAGATCGACTACGTCAACGCCCATGGCACCGGGACCAAGCAGAACGACCGCAACGAGACCGTCGCGCTCAAGACAAGCCTCGGCGAGCGGGCCTACCAGGTACCGATCAGCTCGATCAAGTCCATGCTCGGCCACTCGCTCGGTGCGGTCGGGGCGATCGAGCTGGCCGCGTGCGCATTGGCCATCCGCCATCAGGTGGTACCGCCGACGGCGAACCTCACCAGGCCCGACCCCGACTGCGACCTCGACTACACCCCGCTGATTGCCCGGCAGCACCGGGTGCGTGGCGTGCTCAGCACCGCCAGCGGCTTCGGCGGCTTCCAGACCGCGGTGCTGCTGCGGGAGCCGACGCGATGAGCCGGGTCGTGGTCACCGGCCTCGGGGTGGTCGCCCCGACCGGCCTCGGCGCAACCGCGCACTGGGACGCGGTCCTGGCTGGACGCAGCGGGATCGGTGAGATCACCCGCTTCGACGCCAGCCGGTACCCGGTGCACATTGCCGGCGAGGTACCCGGCTTCCACGCCGCCGACCACGTCCCGACCCGGCTCGTCGTACAGACGGACCGCTTCACCCACTTGGCGCTGGCCGCCTCGGCGATGGCGCTCGCCGACGCCGGGCTGGGCCCGGCCGAGCTGGCCGAGCTGAACGACTACGAGCTGGGGGTGATCACGAGCAGCTCCACGGGGGGTGCGGAGTTCGGCCAACGGGAGATCCAGGCGCTGTGGCGTGACGGGCCCGACCATGTGGGCACGTACATGTCGATCGCCTGGTTCTACGCGGCGACGACCGGCCAGGTCTCGATCCGGCACGGGCTGCGCGGCCCGTGCAGCGTGGTCGCCGCCGAGCAGGCCGGCGGCCTGGACGCGCTCGGGCAGGCGCGGCGCATGCTCGAGGACGGTGCCCGCCTTGTCCTGGCCGGCGGTACCGACGCGTCGCTGAGCCCGTACGGGCTGGTCGCCCAGCTTTCCAACGGCCGGCTCAGCCGATGCGACGACCCGGCCCGGGCGTACCTGCCGTTCGACCAGCGGGCGTGCGGGTACGTGCCTGGTGAGGGTGGGGCGATGTTCGTCCTGGAGGGCCCCGAGGGGTACCGGGAGCGGGGCGGGCGCGGCTGGTACGGCGAGATCCTCGGCTACGCGGCGACCTTCGACCCCGCCCCGACCTCGGGGCGCCCGCCCGCGCTGCGGCGCGCCATCGAGACGGCGCTGCGGAACGCGTGCCTGGATCCGGCTGACATTGACGTGGTCTTCGCCGACGCGGCCGGCGTGCCGGAGCTGGACCGGGCGGAGGTCTCGGCGCTGGTCGAGGTGTTCGGTCCGGAGGCGGTACCGGTCACCGCGCCCAAGACGATGACGGGTCGGCTGTACGCCGGGGGTGCGGCCCTTGACGTGGCGACCGCGCTGCTGGCCCTGCGTACCCAGGTCATCCCGCCGAGCCCCGGGGTGGACCGGCTCGCCGATGGATACGCCCTCGACCTGGTCCGGCACGAGCCGCGGGCGGTGGCGTTACGCACTGCCCTGGTGGTGGCCCGCGGCCACGGCGGGTTCAACGCCGCCCTGATCGTGGCGGCCGACAACGAGGAGGAGAGGACCTATGGCCCCGTTCACCCTGGACGACCTTCGCCGTATCCTGCGTGAGGGTGCCGGTGACTCCGGCGCGCTCGATGGCGACATCGCCGAGGTGTCGTTCAGCGACCTGGGCTACGACTCGCTGGCGGTACTGGAGCTGTCCAGCCGGGTCGAGCGCGAGTTCCACATAACGATCTCCGACGACGTCATGCAGGACCAGCGCACCCCCGGTGCCGTGGTGGCTTACGTCAACAGCCTCCTGGCCACGAGCGCGTGACATGGCCGCACACACCGACAACGCCGTCGTGATCGACGCGCCGATGGAGCTGGTCTGGGAGATGACCAACGATGTCGCCTCCTGGCCGTCGCTGTTCAGCGAGTACTCGAAGGTCGAGATCCTGGAGCAGGCGGACGACACGGTACGGTTCCGCCTCACCATGCACCCCGACGAGGCGGGCAACGCCTGGAGCTGGGTCTCGGAACGGGTCGTCAGTGCGCGGACCCGTACCGTCCGGGCGCACCGCATCGAGACGGGCTGGTTCGAGTACATCCAGATCCTGTGGTCCTACCGGCAGGCCCCGGACGGCGTGGAGCTGCGCTGGATCCAGGACTTCACCATGAAACCCGACGCCCCGCTCGACGACGCCGCCATGGCCGGGAGGCTCAACATCAACACCGCCGTCCAACAGGCTCGGATCAAGGAGCAGGTGGAGGCGCGGGCGGCCGAGCTGGTACGGAGGCACGAACCATGATGTCGCACGACCTGAAGGGAAAGCGGGTTCTGGTTACGGGTGGTACCCGTGGCATCGGCCGGGAGATCACCCGGGCGTTCGTCGACGCGGGCGCGCGGCTGGTGGTCTGCTACCGCGAGGACGGCGCGGCTGCGGCGAGTCTCACCCGGGAACTGGCGGAGCACGGGGATCTTGGCGTGGTCCGCGCTGACCTCAGCAGCGCCGCCGACGTGGCCCGGCTGGTAGAGGAGTGCCGGACCCGGCTCGGCGGCCTCGACGTTGTCGTGCACAACGCGGTGGCGATCAGCCACGTACCTTTCGGGGAGCTGGCCCTCGACGAGTGGCGGCGGGTCATCGACACCAACCTGACCGGTGCGTTCCTGGTCGCGCAGGCGAGCCTGCCGCTGCTGGGCGACGGGGCGTCGATCGTCTTCGTCGGCTCGAAGGTGGCGATGGTCGGTGTGCCGCTGCGGGCGCACTACACCGCGAGCAAGGCCGGGCTCATCGGGCTTGCCCGGTCGATGGCTAAGGAGCTGGGGCCGAGCGGGACAAGGGTCAACGTGGTCGCTCCCGGGGTCATCGAAGGCGAGGGGACGGGGAAGCTCCCGCCCGAGCGCCACCAGTACTACCAGAACATGACCAGCCTCAAGCGGCTGGGCCGCCCCACCGAGATCGCCGAGGTCGTGCTTTTCCTCGCGAGTCCTGCCTCCGCGTACCTGACCGGCGAAACCATCAATGTCGACGGTGGTGTCTAGGATGCGTGCGCTGTTCGTGTCCGCGCCGCTGCTCAGTCACGCGTTCGCGCTGGTGCCGCTGGCCACGGCGATGCGCGACGCCGGCCACGAGGTCCTGGTCGCCACCGGCGGCGACGCCCTCACGGTGCGGGCCGCCGGCCTCGCGGTGCACGACGTGGCTCCGGGGTTCCAGTTCCGACCGGTCGCGCAACGCACCATGATGCGCCACCCGTTGGTCGCCAGGGCCGAGCTGACCGGCAACGGCGGCAACCGCGGCAGCGCGCTGATCTTCGGCGCGATCAACGAGCAGATCGCCGACAATGTGGTTGCGGCGGCCCGGAGCTGGGCGCCCGACCTGGTGCTCTACGAGCCGCTCGCCCCCGCCGGGGCGCTCGCCGCGGCCCATCTGGGCGTGCCGTCGGTCATGCACGGCACGGGACCCTTCGACGGCGCCGAGCAGACCCGGATCATTTGCGCCCGGATGACGAAGGCACTCGGGCGCTACGGACTGGACGGCCTGCCGTCCGATGCCGCCTCGCTGACGACCGCGCCGCCCAGCCTCGTGGGTCCCCGCTCGGGTTGGCCGACGCGGTTCGTGCCGTACAGCGGCGAGGGCTGCCTGCCGGACTGGCTCGCGACGCGCTCCGACCGGCCGCGCGTGCTGGTCAGCCGCAGTACGGTCCCCGGACCGGGCGGGGGCGGCCTCATGCGCGCCGTCGTCGCGGCCGCGTCCGCGGTGGACGCGGAGTTCGTTCTGGTACGCCGGGACCGACGCGTCATGCGGGCGGGTACCTTGCCGGCCAACGTGCGTACCGTCGACTGGATCCCCCTCAGCGCGGCGATGGTGGCGAGCTCAGCCGTCGTGCACCACGGCGGCGCTGGCGGCGTCCTAGGTGCGCTGGTGGCCGGCGTGCCGCAGCTCGTGGTACCGGGCCTGGGCGACCGCCGGTACAACGCGGACGTCGTGGCCGAACGGGGCGCGGGCCTTTCGTTGCATCCCAGACTGATCACCGCCGAGCGGCTGACCCGCCTGATCACCGACCCGGCGATCGCGGCGGCCGCTCGCGAGGTACGCGACGAGATCGCCGCGATGCCCCCGCCGGTGCAGCTTGTCGAGCGCCTCGCGGCGCTGGCCGACGGGGCACCGGGACTCCCCAACCAGACAGAGGAACGCACATGGCATACCGCATGCTGATCATCGCCCGGATGAATCAGGCCGACCGGGACGCCGTGGCGAACCTGTTCGCCGAGTCCGACGCCACCGACCTGCCGATCAGCCTGGGCGCGCGGCGGCGCACGCTGTTCCAGTACCACGGCTTGTACCTGCACCTCGTCGAGGCCGAGACAGACTTCACCGACCGGCTCTACGAGGCTCGCCGAAACCCGCTCTTCGCCGAGGTCAACGCCAAGCTCAGCCGCTACATCACGCCATACGACCCGAACTGGAAGGAGCCGCGGGACGCCATGGCCGAGCCGTTTTACACCTGGACGCAACCGTGACCGCAACCTTCCGCGTCCTGCTGCAGATGGATGTTCCGCTGATGCGCGCCGCCGAGTTCGAAGCGGCCTGGTCGGACGTTGCCACCAGCGTGGCGGCCAACCCGGCCAACCTGGGCCAGGCGCTGATGCGCAGCGGTGAACACCCCTGCCGGTACCACGTCCTGAGCGACTGGACGGACGAGACCGCCTTCCGCAGCTTCGAGCGCAGCGCGGAGCATGTGGGGCACCGCGCCAGGCTGGCCCAGTACCGGTCCGGCGTGGTGATGACGACCATGCACATCGTCGCGCAGGTGCCCGCGCACGGCGATAGAACCTACGGGAGGGCCAGCTGATGTCGACACCACCCAACCCCACCATCACCCGCAAACGGCTCACCGAGATGATGCAGGGGTACAAGACGACAGCGCTCCTGCGTACCGCCGTGGAGCTGGGTGTCTTCGACGCCCTCACCGGCGGCCCGGCCACCGCCGACACACTCGCCGACAAGCTCGGTGCCGACCCTCGCGGTACCCGGATCCTGCTCGACGCCCTCACCGCCGTGCACCTCCTGGACAAGGACCAGACCCACTACCACCTGCCGGCCGGCGGCGAGACTCTCCTCGCCCGAAGCAGCCGGCACTACCTCGGCGACATGGTCAACGCCATGTGCCACGACTGGGAGTGGGACGCCCTCAAACGCCTGAGCGAGGCGGTGCGTCACGGCGGGACGGTGCTCGACGAGAACGCGGAGACCGCGGAGTTCGACTACTGGGTCGACTTCGCGGGGTACGCCTCCGCGATCGCCGTCCCGACGGCACGGGCGATGAGCGATGCGCTGGCCGGTTGGGCCGCCGGGCACGAGTCGTTGAAGGTGCTCGACATGGCGTGCGGGCACGGGATCCACGGGTACACCTTCTGCCAGCGCAACCCCGGTGCGCGGGTGTGGAGCCTGGACTGGGCCAATGTGCTACCGGTGGCGGAGCGCCACGCCGAGCGGCTCGGCGTACGCGACCGGGTCGAGCTCATCGCCGGTGACATGTTCACCGCACCCCTGGGCGGCCCGTACGACCTGGTGATGATCACGAACGTCCTGCACCTCTTCTCCGAGAAGCGGGCGGCCGAACTGCTGCGCCGCGCGGCGCGGGTACTGCGACCGGACGGGCGGCTGGCACTGGTCGGCTTCACCGGGGGCGACGAGGCGCCCGCGACGGACCCGTTGCCGTACCTCGTCTCGATCCTCATGCTGGCCTGGACGAACGAGGGCGAGGTGCACTCGGAGGCCGGGTACTACCGCATGCTCGCCGACAGCGGCTTCGGCCGGGCCGACGTCCACCGGGTCGCGGACCTGCCGCTTCGCGTCCTCATCGCCCAGCCGGCCCGTAAGACACCGGATCCGTCCACAGTGGACAGCGTGTTCCGGGTGATGCTACGCATGCAGATCCACCCCGGCATGGAGGACGAGTTCGAGCGGGCGTGGCTCGCGGCCGACGCGGATCTCGACACCGAGCCAGCCAGCCTGCAACGGTGGCTGCTACGCAGCTCAACCGAGGACAACGTGTACTTCATCGCGAGCGACTGGGTCAGCGAGGACGGGTTCCGCGCCTTCGAAAGCAGCGCAACCCACCTGGCCCACCGGGCGAAGCTGCACCCCTACCGCTCGTCCGGGTCCTTCACCGCCATGCGTGTGGTGCATCGCGTGGCTGGAGCAGCAGCAGTGGCGGCACCAGGGAGCGACCCACGATGAGCGGCCGAATCCGGGTACTGGTCTGGTACCGCTGCCCGCAACCCGACCTGGACGACTTCGTGGCTGCCTACCACGCGATCGGCGCGGAACTCACCAGCGTACCGGGAATGCTCGGCAGCGAACTCCTCCTGACGCGGCGCGAGGAGGGCAGCCTCGTCGTCATGAGCGAGTGGGAGAGCGTCGAGGCCTTCGCGACGTGGGAAGCGTCGGCCGGACACAAGCCCACCACCGCTCCGCTCCGGCAGTACGCGGACACCACCCGCCCGTACCAGTTCGAGCTGTACCAGATCCTGGCCAGCCGCACAGTGGTAGCCGAGCGGAACCCCTGAGGGCGGCGTGGACAACCGATTGGAACAAGAGGATGTGTGAAGCATGAACGACAACCACGACCCGCCCGCTGCCCGCAACGATGACGCCGTACCGGCCGCGACCGCCAGCCGGCTGCGCGAGCTGGGGATGAGTCTCGGGTTCGCGGCTCAGGTACGCGCGGCGGCCCGGCTCGGCCTCGCCGACGCGCTCGGTGACCAGCCCTGCCCAGCCGCGGACCTGGCCGCGACGGTCGACGCTGACCCGGACACGCTGGACCGGCTGCTGCGGGCGCTGACGTCGCACGGTGTCTTCGTGGAGACGACACCTGGGCACTACGCGCACACCGACCTGTCCCGGGCGCTGCGTGAGGACCACCCGGCGAGCCTGAAGTACCTCATGCTGTGGTTCACCGCGCCATGGACCTGGCAGGCGTGGCCGCGCCTGGACGAGGCGGTCCGTACCGGCAAGCCGGCCTTCCCGGAGATCTACGGCCAGGACTTCTTCGCCTATCTCAAGAACAGCGACCCGGAGTCGGCCGAGGTGTTCAACCGGGCCATGACGCAGGCGAGCCGGATCTCCTCCGACCGGGTCGTCGACATGCTCGACATGACCGACGTGCGGACGGTGGTCGACGTCGGTGGCGGGCAGGGCCATTTGGTCGCCACGTTGCTGCGCCGCTATCCGCAGGTACACGCCGTGCTCTACGACCTGGACACGGTGGTGGCCGAAGCTCTCGCCGAGATCCGCGAGGGCGGTGTGCTGGCCGACCGGTGCCTGGTGGTGGGTGGTGACTGCCGGGTCGAGGTACCGGCCGGTGCGGACCTGTACGTGTTCAAGAACGTACTGGAATGGGACGACGAGAGTACCCTGGCGGCGCTGCGCGCTGCGCGCGGCGCGTCGGTCCGGGCGGCCCGGTGGCCGGGTGGTGGTCGTGCAGGCTCTCGTCGATGACACCCCGGAGCTGACGTTCACCACCGCTATGGACCTGTTGCTGCTGCTGAACATCGGCGGTAAGAGGCACACGGGGCGCGGCCTGGCCCGACTTCTCGACACGGCGGGGCTGCGGCCTGGTGAGGTTGAGCCGGTACCCGGTACCACACTGCGCGCGGTCACCGCGCACATCCCGGCGGCGGGCACGTGACCCGGCCGGCGCTCTGGATGCGGCCGCGCTTCGCGTGATGCGTAGCGGCTGGTACCTGCTCGGTCAGGAGACCGAGGCGTTCGAGGCGGAGTTCGCGGAGTACTGCGGCGCCGCCCACTGCGTGACCGTGGGCAGTGGACTGGACGCGTTGACGTTGTCGCTGCGTGCTCTGGGCATCGGCCCAGGCGACGAGGTCGTTGTACCCGCCCACACCTTCATCGCCACCTGGCTCGCGGTGTCGGCGACCGGAGCCCGGCCGCGACCAGTCGAACCTGGCCCGCACGGTTACCACTGGACCCGGACCGTATCGCCGACGCCGTCACGCCGCGCACGAAGGCGGTCATCCCGGTCCACCTCTACGGAGAACCGGTCGACGCCGACAATGTACGGGCCGTCGCCGACCGCTACGGGTTGGCGGTACTGGAGGACGCCGCGCAGGCACACGGTGCCCGGTACCGGGGCCGTCGGGTCGGTTCGCTCGGCACGGCAGCCGCGTTCAGCTTCTACCCGGCCAAGAACCTCGCGGCACTCGGCGACGGCAGTGCGGTGGTGACCGACGACGGTGCTCTCGCGGCGCGGGTACGATGCCGGGTGCTTCTGGCGGGGGCTGCGGTTGACGGTGATCGACGGGTCCACGATGGACGTGCCGGATAGCGAGGCCAACCGGGATGCCTTCGACGGGCAGGGCAACGCCGAGGGGGCGGGCGCGTTCCCGCAGGTGCGTCTGGTCGTGCACGCCGAGTGCGGCGCCAAGGCGCTGCTGGATGCCACTTTTGACGGCTACCGGGTCGGTGAGACCACGCTGGCGGCGCGGCTGCTGGGCTCGCTGGGGCCGGGGATGCTGGTGATGGCCGATCGGCAGTTTCTGGGCTGGCGGCTGTGGCGTGATGCCGCCGCTACCGGCGCGCACCTGCTGTGGCGGGCCAGCGACTCCTTCACCCTGCCTGTCCTGGAGCGTCTGTCCGATGGCAGCTACCGGTCGCAGCTCAAACCGCCACGCAAACGCGACGGGCCACCGATCCCGGCGCGGGTCATCGAGTACACCGTGAGCACCACCGACGAGCACGACGCCGAGCACAGCGAGCTGTTCTGCTTGGTTACCACCATGCTGGACCCCGATGCCGCGCCGATCGAGGAGATCCCGGCCCTCTACCACGAGCGGTGGCGCGGGGAGACCATGCTCGACGCGGTCAAGACCGACCTGCGTGGTGGTCAGGACGTGGTGGCCCGCTCCCAGCACCCCGACGGCGTGCGTCAGGAGATGTGGGCGCTGTTCTGTCTCTACCAGGCCCTGACGGACCTGGTTGGGGACCGCGCCCGCCACTACCGCATAGACCCCGACCGCGTCAGTTTCCTACGCGCCCGCAACGCCGCCCGCCGATCCGTACCCCGGATCCAAGCGGGCTCTCTCCCCCCGACCAGTTACGCCGCGCCCGTGAACGCGCCTGGCACGAACTGGGCCGCCACACCCACCACCGGCCAGGGCGATCTTGGCTCGTCGTACCGAAGACCGCGTCGGGTGCGCGGGCGGTGCAGATCGTGCACTCCTCGCGGCGCGGGTCGGGCGATATCGAGCAGATCAGGTCGGCCCACGATGATGCCGAGCTGGAGGTGTTGAAGGCCGTCGCGCGGCAACGCCTCGCGGCCGGGCAGGGCGAACTCGACCTGGGCCTGGAGCGTGCCGACCCCGCCAAGCAGGGTGCTGGTGGCCCGTTGCCGATCACGTCGTCTCGGATCGGACACTGTGGGACGCCCTCACACGCGCCTACCAGATGCTCGGGTTCGAGCAGCCGGCCGGCGGCGTTCGGCCGGCATCCGGACCAGGGGTCCCAGCGCGAGCCGTCCCATCAGCGGACCGAACTTGCGGTGGAACACCTCGGCGCTGTTGTCATGCGGGAAGGTGCTGTCCGGTACCGGCAGGCCGAGGAAGTCGCACAGCGGCCCCCAGCCATCGGCGACCTGGTAGGTCAGCAACCGCTGCGCGGGGATGCTCGCCTGAACCTTCTCGATGTGGCGCGCGAACACGGCAATGGCGTGCTGCGGATCGGCGATTTCCCCGCCGAAGATGGGTTGCAGGACCGTTGCCTCGTTCATCTTGAGGAAGGCACGCAAGTTGGGGCTCACCGTAGCCAGCGTCCGGAAGGCGGCGGTACGGATACCTCCCGGCGGGTCGATCATCTGGTGGAAAATCGTGCGGCGCACGCTGTCGTACCACGCGCGCGGGTCGCGCACGGTCAGCACCAGCTTCGCCCGCGGATAGGCCGCGGCGAGTTCGCGCCAGTACGCGGCCACCGGCCAGTCCACGGCGCTCTGGTACCCAGCGAAGACCCGATCCCAGTCGGCCGGTGCGCCCCGCCCGATCGCCAGCCACTGCCGTACCCGCCGGGGTTCGGCGATTACGTCTTCCATGTGGTAGCAGGGTCCCAGTCCCAGCGTCTGCAGCGCCGACCGCAGGGACAGGGTTCCCGTACGCCCGAATCCGACACCGATCACCGATACCATCAAGTTCCACCCTCAGCGAGTTCGCTCAACCCGATACCTGATCCTGAGGTACCCCTGGACATCCTGAGGTACCCCTGGACGCAGACCCCGACATGCTCCAAAACGGCCATCTGCTTCCACGGTGTGAAGCTCGGTAAGGCCATCTTCTGGCAGCCTCAACCACACCCCGTGCGCGGGGTCCGGGCGAACTCGGTGGTGCGGGATGCCAGATCGCTTGACAAATACTGGCAGGAGGCGATCACGGCGGCCAGCGGCGCAGAGAAGACGTAACTGGACCGATAAGGTTCTCACAAGATCGCTGGATCGAGAACAACCACCGACTGGTCAATCCGCAAGTTCGTCCGCACCGCCTTCACCAGCCTCGCCGCGCGGCACGGCATCGTCCTGGTCGAGGACAACGCGCACGGGCTCGGCGGGACGTACCGTGGCAGGAGCCTGGGGACCTTCGGTGTCCTCGCCACGCAGAGCTTCCACGAGACCAAGAACGTGCAGTGTGGTGAGGGCGGCGCGCTCATCGTCAACGACACGAGCCTGTACGGCAGAGCCGAGATCATCCGGGAGAAGGGCACCAACCGCGGCCAGTTCTTCCGCGGCGTGGTCGACAAGTACCGATGGATGGATATCGGGTCCAGCTATCTGCCCTCGGAGATCCTGGCCGCCTTCCTCACCGCCCAGCTCGAGTCCTTTGACGACATCCAGAATCGCCGCGGCGCCGCCTGGCAGGCCTACCACTCCGGGCTCGCCGCGTGGGCCCAGCGGTCCGGTGTCGCGCAGCCCACCATCCCGGCCGACCGGACCCACCCCGCACACCTCTACTACCTGCTCATGCCCGACCTGGCGAACCGCCAGGGCATGCTGGCGCACCTGGCCGCCCGCGGGATCCGCGGCGCCTTCCACTACCAACCGCTGCACTCGGCTCCGGCCGGCCCGCGTTACGGACGCGTCGCGGCGGGTGGGACCAGCGTTGATCGCTGGTAAGCCTTCGCCGGTCACGGGAACGGATGCGGATGCGGGTTGACGTCTTGCGGCAGCAGGGCCTGCTGGCGGTATCCGAGGAGCCTGGGAACCTCGAACAGCCGCGGCAGTCCATCGATTCGCCGGTTGTGGTGGCCGAAGGTCATCGGCAGCATGCCCGGCACGATCACCTTCACGCAGCAGAACCCGCCGGCGTGGTGCTCGGGTGTTGTCTGGTCGACGACCACGACGTCGAGCCGGTGACGCCGCAACCGAAGCACCATCTCCATCAGGTCATCGGTCAGATCGCTGTTCCGGAAGGCATCGGCCGTGCCGTGGCGGGACCCGAGGTCCGCGAAGCTGCGCGACTGCGTGCCCGTGGTCAGAAAGTCAAGGCGGGCGGAGGCTTCATGGTTCGTGTACAGCACGGAGTGGTCGTCCATGGCCGCGACCAACGAGGGATCGCGGGCCATGGCACGACCGTGCGCCGCCACGTCGGGATACCGTCCGACCAGATCGGTGAGAATGGGCCCAAGCTCCCTCAGGGCGCCGCTGGCCGCCTGCTCCGGGTCCAGATGGGCGCCCGCGGAACAGGCCAGGGCTGGCTGGTCGGCGCCCGGGGGACAGACTGCCATCGCCCAGACCGACGGGATACCGTGCTCCAGCGTGGTGTCGAAGGCCAGCAACCGGTAGCCGGTCTCGGCTTCGATCGCCTCGGCCAACACCGGTATCGACCAGTCCCGCGCCGAGCACAGGTCGATCCGCGCGGCAGGCAAGCGGGCGTACCAGGTCATCAGGAAGGCATCCCGCTCGACAACTTCGAGGATCCCGTACAGGATCGCCTCCTCCAGGCAACTGCCGAGGGCACAGCCGTTGGAAATCTCATAGGCGAACGACGGGTCGTCCGGATCGGTAAGGTGCGCGCGGTAATAGGCGTACGCCAGCGGGACCAGGACCGGTTCCTGCCGGCCGAGCGAGTACCCCCAGACCCACCGGCACACCCGGTCGACGTCGAACGGCTGGAAGGAAAAGCCCGGCCGGGCGTACCGCTCGGGTGGGTACAGGCCCAGCGTACGGGGATCCAGGGCGGTGTCCCGAATCTCAGCGAAGCTGGCCCGCACCACGGGGCGCCGCCCGCCCGGAGCCATGCCGCCATACCGTTCGAGCGCCTCCAGCACGGCCACGATTTCGCTTGTCCGGTGCCGGAGGGTGCGGCCCCAACTGAGTTCGGCACGGGCTTGCCAACGGGTTCTCATCGCCGCGGCGGCCACCACGAGGCCTCCGCTGGCGAACGTGTGTGCCCGGCGGATCAGCCCGGTCTCCTCGCTCAGGTAGGTCTCTCGCAGCCGGTCCGCGTCGGCGTCGCCGAGCTGGCGTATCCGGTAGCGCCCGGGCGCTGGTTTGGGTCGTGGACGCAGGGCGATGCGAGCCGCTTCGGGGCTGTCGGCTGGGAGCGCGCCGCACCGGGGGCACAGCGGATCGGGAAGGAACTGGTGCGTGCTTACCGCGAGGGTGCCAAGGTCGACGTAGCGCAGCGCGCAGCGGGTCCGGCCAGAGCCTGACCGCCCCGACCGGAGGACCTCGTCGGCCGTCAGCGCCGCCACCGTCCGGGCGGTGAGGACCGTCAGCCAAGGTGATGGCTGATCCGCCAGCCGTACGTACCTCTCGCGCACTGATTGGCGTACCGCGAACTGATCGTCGGCCAGACTGCGACGTAGCTCGGCGCAGGTGACACAGCCGGGTACGCCGGGGGTGTAGAAGGGCCCGATGACCGTACGGCCAAGCTCGGTGCGCACCGGTAGCCAGGACATCCGGTGAGCGACGCACAGCGCATGGATGCGTTCATCGGCACGGCAGTCCCATCCATCGCTCGCGGTGACGAGCAGGTCGCCCACCCGCGCCGCTTCCGCATCCCCAATGAGATCGACGAAGTCGGAGGTCGTGGCCACGTCGTACGCGCGGATCCGGTCGAGGCCCGGGGCGCCCCCCATGGCCTCGGCGATGGCGGTAGCGAGCAATCCGTGCCCGACGATCGCGACCCGCGGACCACGCGGCACCAGGGCACTGTCGCGGTGACCAGATTCCGGGTCGGCGCGGTCAGACACGTGTCAGCACAACGTTGACGAGATAGGGCATGATGCCGGCGGTCACCTCCGGGTCGTGATCGAGCGGAACGGCTACCGCGTTCCATCCGAGCTCCGCCAGCCGAGCCGCCGTGCTGGTCTCGTCGGTTGACCACGCCGGACAGGCGACGACGCGGGACCGGCGCCCGCGCGCTGGAAGGGGCGGCACGCCAACCGGAGCGTAGTCGGCTTCGCGGCTCGCCTTGGCCTGATATGACAGGAGCACCTCAGCGAGCCCGTCGCACAAGGCTTCGCCGAACGAGAATCCCGAGGCATAGACGATCGTGACACCGTCGAGGCAGAACGCGAGGGTGGGCACACCCGGTGAGCCGGTCACCTCATAGACATCGAGCGTCTCCCCGACGATCTCCACCATCGAGCGGTAGCGGTCGCCGCGCACATCAAGCGCGACCTCGGTCCAGTCGACGGGGGTGAACGGCCGCCGGCATTCGGCGACCTCGGTAAGCGTCAGTTGTCGGCACTGGGCGACAAGCCCGTGGCGCACTGCCTCTGCCCAGTCGTATCCGGCAGCGGCGCCGGCCGGCGGCAGACAGCTCGACCCGGCGCCCCGCAAGGCCGGAAAGGCCACCGCCGCGGGAAGCTCGTGGGGCAGTCCGTCTGCCAGCCCGTGACCCCAGATGAATCCGTCCCACCGCCGGGCGCGTAGGGCCGTCAGGTCCTGCTCTGGATCGCCGGTACGAGGGTCATCGGTGTCGCCGCGAACATGCAGGCGCCGGGGATCGACCATGAGCGACCCGTACGCGGCGAGACCGCGCAACACCGCGGCGCGGCGGGCATCGGCGAGTGACAGGGCGCCGCCGGTGACCACGGGAAGCGGCTGGCCTGGATCGAGCAGGAGAACGGGATCCGACACCTGGACCTGGGATACCGCCAGCGGGAGCTGTGTGAAGTCCCGTTCCGTCACCTCGCCGAGAACGCCCAGGCGCCGTTCCAGGCAGACCGCCACCCGCCGGGAGAACTCCTCGGCGTCCACGCGCTCACCTCGGCGGAGTCTGTCAACGGTCGCCGACAGGTTGGCCTGATCCGGGCGCGAGGCGCCCCGCGAGAACGGGTGCGGCAGGAAGTTGTGGCGTTGTGTGTGCAGGCTCCGCAGGTCGACCCGCGTCATCCGGGCCTGCCCTGACGGCTCGACCGTACCGCTCAGCAGCCGCACCACTTCCCGGATGAACTGGTTCGCCACCACCGTGGGCGCCGACCCGGCGGGGGGATCGGGGTGCGGTGCGGCGGGAGCATCCTGACCGGCGCTCGCGCGACGCGGTCGCCCGGCATCCGTGCCATCCAGCGCGAGCAGCCGACGCCACCCGCTCATCCAGCCGGGCCGTTGGCCGGTGACCGGTCCGAATGGTCCCAGCCAGGCCTCGTCGCCAGCCACGACGGCCGACACGAAAGGGATGCCGATACGTCCGCACACGCGATCGAGCGTGCGTGCCTGCTCGACCGCGGCACGGTCCGAGGCGTGGACGACGATGGCGGCCCCACTCATGACCTCCGACAGCCGTTCCTCATCGGCCAGATCGATCGCGGTACGCGTGATCCGCTGATCCGGATCGCGCTGCCTGGCGCGCTGCTCATACTCGGCGAGGAGACCCAGCTCGGTCGGGCACTCGCCGGTGACCACGACGTGCAGCCGCCGAGACCCTGAGCACAGTGCCGCCGCCATGGTCGCCACCAGCATCCGGCCGGCGCCGACGAACACGACTGTGCTGTCGCGGTAGGCACGGAAGCTTCGTTCGGCCGATGGACCGAAGTAGCCGAGAAAGCCGATTTCCTGGCGGTAGGCCTGCTTTTCGGCGTCGGTCAGCGGATGCTCCGGCCCCTCGGCTTTCTCCGCCTCGACAACCACGTGCTGGTCGCGCAGCGCATTGATGACCCGTTCGGTCATCTCCCTGCGGGCGGCGGGCATCGACGCGGTCAACTCCGCGAGCGTATGCCTGCCGTCGAGGTAGGGAGCGAGTCGATCGATCCACTGGAAGATCGATGGACCGGTCAGCACGACCTGCCCGCTGTTGGTGAGGATGCAGATGCCGTCGCTGGTCGGTGCGTAGTAGGCGTCGTCGCGTAGTTTCAGCCTGGTCACGTCGCGACCTGTTGGTCTGGGCGATCGGCCGAGACCGTTGGTCGGCTGCCGAGAATGAACTCGCCTACCGTACCTTCGGTGAGCGGATCCAGCCCGGTCGCCTCCGCGAAAGCGGCCGGGTCACCGGCGCCGAGGGCGCAAGGCGCGAGGCCCATGGCGGTGGCCACGCAGTACATCGTCTGGTAGGTCACGCCGACCAGTTTGAGGATCAGCGAGTAGGCCAGTGTCTCGTAGCTCCAGCCGACCCGGCCGAACCGTGCCGCGAGGAGAACGGTGAGCTGGGGCGGATACGTCTGTGGCGATTCCCCGGAACCGGTCGCGTTCTGCGCGGCGTCGATCAGCCGGCGCACCGCCCGGGTCAGCCCGCAGACGTGCTCAAGTCGGTGACCGAACCGGTCGTAGCGGTAAAGACCAGGCTCCACACCCTCGGCGAGTCGTACCGCGACGTAGAACTCGAGCGGGTCCAGAGCGCCACCGGCCGGGTTGGGCCCCGTCATGAACTCGACGCCGTCATGGACGCCCATATTCCGCACCCGGGCAGTGCGGTACAAGAACTCGCCGACCTGCTCCACAGTTATCGGACGCCGATCGTCGTGCCGACGGATCGAGCGCCGTTCCTCCAGCACGCCGGTCAGGGTGGCATCGGTGCGACGGACCGCATCGAGATCCGGCCGGACGAGATCGCTGGCGGGTCCGGCGAACGACGCACGGCGCGCGGGCAGTGGCTCGAACAGGCCGGCTGCCCACTGCGTGCGGCCGAAACCCCGGTCCGGTACGCCCTCGCCGCGGCTGCGCTGGTGGAACCACAGCTCGTGCGGACTCCACTGGCGTAGCTCGAACGCGGTGTCCTCGTCGCCTGGCGCCGCCACGACCATCGCGGCCCAGGTCAGGTCGGACAGCAGTCGCCCGGCAAGCGGCATCGGCAGCGACGCGCCCGTCGTCCCCGCTCGCGGCCGGACGAACGCCGCCAGCGCGGCCACCACGTCGGCATCGTGCACCCGGATGGCGCACCATGAGCGCGGCGACTCGATGAGCAGATCGGCGCCGCTGCGGCGCATGACGGCGAAGCGTGACAGGACCAGGTCGGCGCCGGGATCATCCGGGCGCGGATCCGCGGGACGCCGATACGGCTCGACGGTGTACGCCGGGAGATCGTCGCGGACCACAGTGATGTGCAGCCAGCCACCCGTGCGGAGCTGGCCCAGCAGCCGGTCGAGTTCCAACACACCGCGGTCGCCGCCCCGGCTGCGCGCAGCCGCACGCAGCGACTCGCCGGTGCACTCAGACTCAGCGAGCTGGCGGAGGACACCCCGCTGCAGCTCGGTCAGCTCGCCGAGTTGCTGGCTGGCGGACCGGTGCAGCAGGTACTCCCGCCCGCTTCGATCAACGGCCCGGTAAACGCCCGGCCGCAGCCGCAGCACCTCGCCACAGCGGGAGGCCACGGTCTCAGCGGTCATTCGGATTTCTCTGCCAGCGGTGATGGCTGAGACCGTGTCCGGTCGGTTCGGCAGCTGTCAGGAGCAGCAGACACACGGACAGGCACAGTGGTTACAGCAGTGGCCTTCGCAGCTGGTCACCGCCTGGCCGCCGGTCAGTGACTCCACGGTAAGCTCCTGCTCGGCCACCTCGAAGTCGTCCAGTGGCAGCGCGGACAAGTCGAGATCCAACCGCATCGCGTCGTTCATGGGCCAGTCTCCTTCCCGGTCGTGCAGTATGAGTAGACACCCGCGGGGCGGACAGGTCGAGATCGGATTGCGCCGAATGTCGACGACGCCGGAAAATGACTCATGTCGCGGGAACTGGCGCGGCACGTGGGCGGCCGGCGCCGACCGTACCATTCACGCGGTCGGGCGCCATCCACCTCGAACTCGTAGACGCGGGCGGCACTGTCGGCGGTCTGGGTCGGCGTGGTGACGACCAGCCGGACATACCGGGCGGTCGTCGGGTTGACCGGATGTGTGGTGACGCCGTCGGTGTTGGCCGTGACATTGACCAGCGTGGCCCAGGCGGTGGCGTCCGCGCTCACCTGGATGGTGAAGCCGCGCGTGTTCCAGGCCTGCTGCTCGCCGCCGGCCGCCGCGTGGCGGATCACGAAACGCCGTATGGTGCGCGCGGCGCCGAGGTCGACCTGGAGGGTCGCGTTGGTAATGCCGCTGCACCATTTGCTGTTGCCGCTGACCACTCCGTCGGTGGCCCGGCCCGGCGACTCCGCCGCGACGCACGCGGCCGCTCCGGTGGTGAGGGCGCCGAGGGCGAGGTTGGTTCCGGGGTACGCACCGCCCTCGTCGCTGACCAGGAGGTCGTCGACATACCCGTGGAAGCCGCGGATAGACCCAGTAGGACAGGACGCTGCGGGCGTTGACCGGCAGGTCGGCCGCGAAGACCTTCTGGTACGAGTACGACTGGGTGGCCGAGTTGTCCGACGCCGAGTACATCAGGGCGCTGGTACCGCTGTGCGCGGTGCCCTCCGTGCGAGGCGATGACTCCATGCCGGTCAGGCCGCAGCAGCTCACCGATGAGTCGCTGACAGCGCTGGGTGACGCGTCAGGCGTCACCGTGACGGTGTTCGCGTTCCACGTCGCAGGCGACCGGATCACGCGCATCTGGGTAGTACGCAACCCCGAGAAACTCCGGCCCTGGACGACGGGCTGACAGGGGCCGCAGCCGCCGCGGGCGGCCCGTCGTCAAACGGCAGACTGATCGAGCCCGGTCACGACCACGACCACTCGATGCCGATGACTCCGGCACAGAGGTCGGCGGCGACGAGGTGGACCGCGTGGTGGTCATTCAGCGCCAGGTCGGCCGTCCGGCGCCGCTCGTCGTACAGGCCGGGCTGGGCGAACGCATGGCAGTCCACGGGCAGCTTCCGCGGATCGAACCGGACCTCCGAGACGTACTGTTCCAGCGGCTCGACGACGCCGTACGCGTACTCGGTGCAGGGCCGTCCCGTCCGGTCGACCAGGTCGTGCTCGAAGACCCAGGTGTCACCGGCCGCCAGCGACGCGCCGAAGAGGAGCTCGGCGACAAGGACGGGTGAGCCGGAGTGGCGGCGTACCCGACCGAGCCGGCAGTTCTCCAGCGCGCCGATCCGTACCTCGTCGATGACGCAGCCTTCCTCACCGAAGTATCGGACGGTGTAGCGGTCGATCCCGTCGCGGACAGCACGGACCACCGTACGACTGCGCATCCACCAGGCCAGTCCGGAGGCGTCGACGCTGACCCGGTTGTGCCGGCTGAGCACGTACACGCCCCGGTCGCGGGCACCGGGGAGAGCGTCGAGCAGCTCGCCGAGGACCCCGCCGCGCTCGTCGAGACCGCGCGTCGGACGGAGCACCGGAGGCTCGGCCGGGTCGGCGGGTCCGGCGATCAGCAGCCGTACCAGAGCACCGCCGGGCAGATCGAGGATCTGCTCCAGCGCGCGCACGATGGGCACCGCCCGGTCGCCGCCGGGCCGGCGGTGGCCGTGCTGCCAGTCGCTGAGCGTGGATTGGGCCACCGGGACACCGCGCTGGGAGAGGTGGAACCGCAACCGGTCCAGGGTCAGGCCGCGCTCCTGGATCGCCTCCCGTAGCGCGGCATGGAAGGGCCCCGTCACGAGCGGACTGTCCAGCCGGGGCTGCACCTGTCGGGTCGCCCCGGCCACGTGGCCATCAGCCATGCGGAAACCTCCACGCGACGAGAGCGCGAGTCTACCGCCAAGGGCATCGATTGGCCTAGATGGAACGTCGCGGCCGGCGGCACCGGATCAGGCCCGAATATTCGGCCGTTGCGGTCCTTCGAAGGCCCGCATAGAACTTCGACCAACCCCGGGAACCCACGCCGCCCGGAGATCGTCCGGACAGCTGACCCACGTGAGGAGAACCCATGCGTGCACCACTGGTCAAAACACTGATCGCCGGCGCCATCCTGGCGGCCGGTCTGGCCACCCCGGCGCTGGCCATCGATACCCCCGCTCCCGGGGCACCGGTTGTCAACGTGGTCGGCGGGCAGCCGGCCACGGAGGCGTACCCGTTCGCTGTCTCGTTGCAGACCACGCACGGCGACCACTTCTGCGGCGCGGCGCTGATCCGCCCGGGCTGGCTGGAGACCGCCAAGCACTGCGTCGCCGACGAGACACCGTCGAGCATGCAGGTACGGGTCGGATCGACCAACCGCACGTCCGGCGGCAGCGTGGTGCACGTTTCGAGGATCGTGACGCATCCGGGCGCCGCCAGCGACGTCGCGCTCGTCCAGCTCACCGCGACGGTCCCGTACCCGCCGATTCAGCTCGCGGACGCCGTGCCGGTCGGCGCCCCGATCCGGCTGCTCGGCTGGGGCGCCACCTGCGACCCCTGCAACGCGCCGCTGCCCACGATCCTCCAACAGCTCGACACGAACGTCCTGCCCGACAGCCGCTGCGGTACCGGCGGGCCCGAGCTGTGCATCAGCAACGTGGACGGCTGGCGCGGCGCCTGCTACGGCGACTCCGGCGGACCGGCGGTCATCAAGGTCAACGGCGCCTGGCGGCTCGCCGGTACGACGACGGCGGGTACCACCGCGATCTGCGGCCAGGGACCATCTATCTACATGGACTCCGCGTTCCACCGGGCATGGGTCGAGAGCGTTGTCGGCGGCCCCACCCCACCGCCAGGCCGGAAATTTGAGAACGGTACGGACGTGGCGATCCCTGACCTGACCACGGTCGAGTCGCCGATCACGGTCACCGGCGTGGCCGGTAACGCCCCGGCCGCGCTCCAGGTCGGCGTGACGATCCGGCACACCTACCGGGGCGACCTGGTCCTGCGGCTGATCGCACCGGACGGTACCGCATATCTGCTGGAGGATTTCGCCAACAACGACAGCGCCGACGACGTGGTGAAGACCTACGCCGTCGACGCCTCCGCCGAAGTCGCCAACGGCACCTGGAAACTGCGGGTCACCGATGGAGCTCGGCTGGACACCGGCCGTATCGACATCTGGAGCCTACAGTTCTGAGCTGTGCGCGCCCGGCCGCCTGAGCCCGGCGGCCGGGATGGTACCGCTCCTCAGGGTTGCCGGAGATGTCCCGGGTGTCTGCGCGGTCACCCCGAGGCGTTCGGGGTGACGGTGTTGGAGGTGGTGGCCACGCTGCTGCCGGCGACATTCTGGGCGGTGACCGTGAAGCTGTAGCTCTGGCCGTTGGTCAGTCCTTCCACCACCCCGTAGTGGAAGTGGGTGCCGCCGGTGAGGACGAGGATGGTGCGTCCGGTCACCACCACGGTCACGCCGCCACCCCGGATGGTGTACGAAATGATCGGGCTGCCGCCGTTGGAACTGGGCAGCGCGAAGCGGACGGTGACCCGCCCGTTGCCCGCGACGGCGGACACGGTCTGCGGCGCGGACGGCACGCTGACCGTGGTGGCGCTCGGCGTTACCGTGCTCGATGCGAACGACGCCGCGCCGGTGCCGTTGGCGTTCGTGGCGGTGACCGTGAAGCGGTACCCGGTGCCGTTGGTGAGCCCGGTCATCTTCAGGTAGCCGCGAGTGCGGAAGTCGGCCGCCGAGATGGTGAGCCTGGCGCCGGTGGACGAGGTGACCGTGTACGACGTGACCGGGCTCCCGCCGTGGTTCACCGGCGGGCACCAGGCGACGTAGGCGAAACCGTTGCCGGCGCGGGCGGCCACCTGATCGGGTGCGTCCGGTACACCGGTGCCGAAGCGCCGGTCGAGCAGGCCGAGGTAGGCGGCTTCCAGCCCAGCACCGTCCACAATGGACGAAGGCGCCTCGGCGATGCTGCCGATGACGTGGTTGCCGGCGACCGTGACGTTGCTGGAGCCGGTGTCCTTGTCCCCCATCTGCCAGTAGTTGCTCTCCACGTCCAGCGGACCGTTGTCGTTCAACCCGTAGTTGAACTGCTTGGTACCCCAGTCCCGGTAGTCGTTGTCGGCCAGCACGTTGTCTTTCATCGTGATGTACGAGGCGCCGTTGTCCGTGTAGAGCGTCTTGCCCGAGCCGAACTGGTCGTGCATGACGTTGCCGATGAGCTTCTCGCCATCGGCCAGCGAGCTGCCGACCACGCCGTTGGTGTAGATGGCGCCGCCGTCGGACAGCGACTGCATGTGGTCGAAGATCAGATTGTTGGTGACCTGGTTGTTCCGGGCCGGGTTGGGCTGCGCCGGCTGCTGGATCTTCTGCAGCCAGCCACCCCAGCCGAGACTGATCGCGGAGTACGAGGTGTGGTCGATCTGGTTGTGCGAGATGACCGTGCTCTGCGCGTAGCCGACGAAGATGCCCACCCCGCCGTGGTATTCCACGGGCAGCGTGTCGAAGAGGTTGTCGGTTACCGTGTTGCCGGTCGTCGCCTGGTCGCTGGTGGGGTTGACGGTGGTCACGTCGCCGATGCGCAGCCCGTTGCCGGAGATGTCGGTGAACACGCAGCCCTTGACGGTCGAGCTCTGCGCGCCGTTGCCCAGGCTCGGCCCGGCCCCGCCCAGGTGCGCGAACACGTCGTCGATGAGCTGGATGCCGCGGGCGTTCGTGAACCACACGTTGTTGTGGATCTTGCTCCAGGCTCCGAACGGACAGGTACCACCGGCCACCAGCTGGCACAGCCCCTGGGTGGCGTACGCTCCGGTCCCGGTGAGCGTGTAGTTCGCCTGGATCTCCGAGAAGCCCTCGCCGGTGCTCGGCAGCAGCCAGGTGGCGTAGGAGAACCGGATGCCGGAGAACGTGACGTCGTGCAACGGGCTGCTGGCGGTTCCCGAGCCGGACAGCAGCGTCTCCAGTACCGGCGCCTCGACATCGGCCGTGCCGAGGTCCTCGCCAGGGCGCGGCAGGTAGTAGATGCGCCCGGCGGCGCGGTCGAAATACCACTCCCCCGGCTGGTCCAGCAACTCGAACGCGTTCTCCACGTACTGCGGGGTGCCCACGTTGCTGCCGCCGACGTGGTTGTCCGCGCGCTTGGTCGAGTTGTCCCAGCACGGCTGCGCCATCGTGATCGCGGTACCCGAGATCGTGCCGACCGGGCAGCGCGGCTCGGTCCACGGCCCGACCCCGTGCACGCTGTACGACCACAGCGAGTTGCCACCGGTGTAGACGAACTCGATGTCGGACGGATTGCGCCAGCGGGACATGGTGTCGGCGCTGGCGGTGTACCCGGCCGTGGTCTGCGTGAGGCTCACCGGCAGCCGGCCGGCGGCGCGGGCCGCCCGGTGCTGGTCGACATAGAGCTGACGGGTGTTGGCGAGGCCGGCGGGTGCCGGCGCGGACCAGAGGTTGCGGCCGGCGTCGGCGACGCTCCAACCGCTGACCCGGACACCGCCGCTGACCACCGGCTGCGTTCCCGGCGCGGCCGTCCAGATCACCCGGTGGCCGCCACTGCCCGAGTCCGGCGCGCTCAGCACCAGCGGAGCGGCGAGCCGGTAGGTCCCGGCGGCCAACTGCACGGTGAGGTCGGCGGTCAGGTTGGCGTTCATGGTACGGACCAGGTCGCGCGCGTGCGCCAGCGTCTTGATCGGCAGCGTCTCGGTACCCGGGTTGGCGTCGTCGCCCGCGGGCGAGACGAAGATGGTGGGACCCGTCGCCGCGGCCGCCGACATCGTCCACCCGGCGCCGGCCAGGACCAGCAGGGCGGCTACGGCGACAGCGACGATCCTGCGCTGGACGCGGCGCACGGGGTTCGACATCGCACCGTCCTTTCTCGACGGTTGGACGGCTCCCGGTTGCAACCGGGTTCGATGCAAGCCGATGGAGAGAATCATCCGATGTCTATCGTCTCGACTGATCGAAGTCAATGACCTGTCAGCCATGGTGTCGCTACCGCCGGTCCGCGTTACCGTCGTCTCGTGACGAGGAGGGGTCATGCGGGATCTCAGTCCACGACCAGAGGATCTGGAGCCCGTCGAGCGGGCCTCCATCGACGAACTACGCGCGCTGCAACTGGAGCGGCTGCGGTGGTCGCTGCGGCACGCGTACGACAACGTGGCGCACTACCGGAAGGCGTTCGCCGAAGCCGGGGTACATCCCGATGACTGCCGGGAACTGGCCGACCTGGCCCGGTTCCCGTTCACCACCAAGGCGGACCTGCGCGGGCACTACCCGTACGGGATGTTCGCCGTACCGGTCGAGCAGGTCGTCCGGGTGCACGCGTCGTCCGGTACCACCGGCCGCCCGACCGTGGTCGGGTACACCCGCGAGGACATCCACACCTGGGCCCGGTTGATGGCCCGCTCGATCCGCGCCTCCGGTGGCCGGCCCGGCGACAAGGTCCACGTGGCCTACGGGTACGGCCTGTTCACCGGCGGCCTCGGCGCGCATTACGGCGCCGAGGAGCTGGGCTGCACCGTCATCCCGGTCTCCGGTGGGATGACCGAGCGGCAGGTCATGCTGATCCGTGACCTCCAACCGGACATCATCATGGTGACGCCGAGCTACCTGCTGGCCATCGTGGACGAGATGCGGCGCCAGGACATCGATCCGCGGAGCACCTCGCTACAGATCGGCATCCTCGGCGCGGAGCCGTGGACCGAGGACATGCGTCGCGAGATAGAGCAGCAGCTGGACGTCCACGCGGTCGACATCTACGGCCTGTCCGAGGTGATGGGGCCCGGGGTGGCCAACGAGTGTGTGGAGACCAAGGACGGGCTGCACGTCTGGGAGGACCACTTCTACCCCGAGATCATCGACCCGGTGACCGGGGCGGTGCTACCCGACGGCGAACCCGGCGAGCTGGTCTTCACCTCGCTGACCAAGAACGCGATGCCGGTCGTGCGCTACCGCACCCGGGACCTCACCCGCCTGCTGCCCGGGACCGCCCGGCCGATGCGCCGGATCGGGAGGATCACCGGCCGGACCGACGACATGATCATCCTGCGCGGCGTGAACCTGTTCCCGACCCAGATCGAGGAGCTCATCCTGCGCACCCGGCAGCTGTCGCCGCACTTCCAGTGCGTACTGACCCGGCAGGGGCGGATGGACGCCCTGACCGTACGGGTGGAGCGGCGGGCGGAGGCGGCCCCGGCAGCCGCCGGGCAGGCCGGTGCCGCGCTGGCCGACCAGATCAAGAACACCATCGGGGTGAGCGTCCAGGTCGAGGTCATCGAGCCCGACACGGTGGAACGGTCGATGGGGAAGATGCGCCGCATCGTGGACGAGCGGCCGAAGGACTGACCCGGCCGTACCGGCACCAGTCACGGCTGGAGGAGCCGCTTGATGCCGCGCGCGGCGAGGTACCCGGGATCGCCGGCCCGCTCGGCGAGCACCACGGCCAGCCGGTTGCCCTGCGCCCGCAACCCCATCCACGCCTCGAAGTACCCGCCGCCCGGGCCGGACACCGACCGGTTCGAGTGGTCACACTCCAGCACCAGCGCGGTGGTACGGGCGGCGGGTGCCGGGGGTTGCGCCCGCAGCTCCCGTACCGTGTCGGCGACGGCGTACCCGATCGGCTTGACCGAGCCGGTGGAGTCGACCAGCCCCAGGGTGTACTCAAGTTCCGGGTAGTCGGCCAGCGTCCGGTCCACGTCGTGCGAGCACCACCAGGTCACGCCCCACACATCCGGGCAGTCGAGCACGTTGCGGATGCTCCGCCGCGCGAACTCGGGCGCATCCGCCACCGGGACGTGCGGCTGCGGGGCGCCCACCTCCTGCACCCAGACCAGCCGGTGCGGTTGATCGGCGTACGCCTTGGCGATCTCGACACCGTACTCGGCGAGATGGGTCGCCGGTACCGACAGGGCCCCGTACCGCTGGGCGCAGTTCCCGGTGAACACCCACGGGTGCACGGTGGTCAGGGCACCCTTGCCAGCCGAGGCCTGCGGAGTGAACGGGTGGTCGTCGCGGTACCAGGCGGCATCGAAGGACGAGTGGGTCACCAGCCGGCCGGGCATCGCCTCGGACGCGGCGGCGAGCAGGGTGTCCAGCCAGCCGTCGATCTCGGCAACACTGGCCGGGTTGTGCTCGACGAGGTTGTTCATCTCGTTGCCGAGCTGCAGGCCGAACACGTTCGGCCGGGTACCCAGTGCGGTGCCGAGCCGACGCAGCAGCGCGACCTGAGCGTCGACCACCTCGGGATCGGTGAAGATGTTGCGGGCATGCCAGGTCTGCGTCCACGAGGGATAGAAGTCGAAGCTGGAAAGGTGTCCCTGCAGGGCGTCCACCACGACGTCCAACCCGCACCCGGCGGCCACGTCCACCAGCGCGAGCAACTGTTCGACCGCCTCTTCGCGGATCACCGTGCGGTTGGGTTGCAACAGCGGCCACAGGTGGAACACCCGGATGTGGTCCAGGCCCAGCTCAGCGACCTGAGCCAGATCCTCGCGCGCCTCCTCGGGATCGAAGTCGAGCCAGGCGTGGAACCAGCGGCGGCGCGGGGTGTAGCAGACACCGAAGCGCGGCAAGGCGATCAGCTCTGCCAAGGGAAGCCGTCCCGGTCGACGTCCGGACACCACCGTGCGGCACGACCCGCGACCACGTACCCATGATGCCCGCCCGGGCGAGGAGTTCGTCGTACCCCGTGGCTACGCTGACGAATTGTGCCCGATGTTGCGGTAACGGAGATCCCTCCGCCCTGGACAGCGGATCAGGTGCTGTCCCTGGCGCCGGATGCCGCCGCCCAGCGGGCTGCCCGCGCGCTCGCGGATGACAAGGCCTGGTGCGAGATCGGCCTCAGCGTCGAGGACGAGCTGCCGCCGACCTTGTGGGGGCTGTGTCAGGGCAGCGGTGTCCAGCCCTACCAGGTCTGCGTCGATCTCACCGAGCCGGCCTACAAATGCTCCTGCCCGAGCCGCAAGTTCCCCTGCAAGCACACGCTGGCCCTGCTGCTGCGCTGGGCCTCAGGCGCGGTCCGCGAGGCACCCGCCGTCCCGCAGTGGGTGCGCGAGTGGCAGGCGTCGCGGGCCGACCAGGTGTCCCGGGCGGCGGCCCGGACCGAGGTCGCGCGTAACGGCGGGGAGGGCACCGGTCGCGGTGCCGGCACGGCGGCCGCGACCCGGCGGGCCGGACGGGTGGCCGCCGGCCTGGCGGAGCTCGACCGGTGGCTGGCCGACCAGGTCCGGGGCGGGCTGGCCGGCGCCTCGACGCTGGGATACGCACACTGGGACGCGATGGCCGCGCGCCTGATCGACGCCCAGGCGCCGGGAGCCGCACGGCTGGTGCAGAACCTCGGCGACTACACCGGCGATCCAACCCGCCTGCTCACCGAGCTGGGCCTGCTGCGGCTGCTCACCGCCGGGTTCGCCCGGCTCGACAGCCTGCCCGCCGCGCTCGCCGGGACCGTGCGACTGCGGGTCGGCCTCCCGGTGTCGGCCGAGGAGGTGCTCGCCGGGCCACCTGTCCGCGACAGGTGGCAGGTGCTGGGGATACGCGACGAGCCGGAGCGGGACCTGATCGTGCGCCGGGTCTGGCTGCGGGGCGCCGAGAGCGGGCGGCCCGCCCTGGTGCTGTCCTTCGCCGGGCCGGGTCAGGTGTTCGTCACCGATCTCGTCCTGGGCACCGCGCTGCCCGCCGACCTGTGCTTCTACCCGGATCACCTGCGGGTGCTCATCGCGCGGCGGCATGCGCCCGCCGCGCCGATGACCACGGTCCACCGCGCCCTGCCCATCCCGGAGGCCATGCGCGAATACGCCGAGGCGCTGGCCGCCGACCCGTGGTTGGAGCGCTGGCCGATGGTGCTCGCGGAGGTCACCCCGGCACGGGCCGGCAAGGGCTGGTGCGTGGCGGCCACGGACGGCACCGGGATACCGCTCGACCCCGCCGTCGGTGCCCCGTGGCGGCTGGTCGCGGCGGCCGGGGGCCGGCCAGTGACCGTGGCCGGCGAATGGACGGCCGCGGGGCTACGCCCGCTGAGCGCCTGCGTCGACGAGCGGCTGGTGCGGCTGTGACCGCGGCGGTGGAGCCGTCCTCGTGGCCTGAGGTGCTTGCCACCTCCCTGATCGGGGCCGCCCGCGGCGGCGTGGCCGCCGACCCGCTCCTTGAGGCGGCGGCGGCACACGCGTTACGCAGACGGGCCGGCATCGCATTGGTACATGACGCGCGGCCGCCGCCGGCGGCCGCGATCGACGACGCCCCTCCGGTCGGGCCGGCCGCGGCGGCGCGCGCCGATGCCCTGCTCGCCCTCGACCGTCCAGCCCGCGAGGCCACGCCGGTCCGCGACATGGCCGCCCGGGTCGAGCTGCTCGCCGAGTGGCTGGCCGCGGCCGGGACTGCCGGGCGGCGGTTGCCGGCCGAGCTCTGCCCGGCACTGCTCGACGCGGCTCGCCGGCACCGCGAGCTGCGGCCCCTGGTCGCTCCGGTGGCCGGTCCGCTGGCCGGGTGGCTCGCCGCGCAGCGTCCGGACTGGGGCTACGCGTCGGGGACGGCACCGGTCGAGTCCGGGACGGATGACGACCCGGACTGGGAGCTGGGCTCGCTCGAGCGCCGGGTGGCCTACCTGAGCCGGCTCCGCCGCCGTGATCCCGGACGGGCCCGGGAACTGCTCGAAGCGGCGTGGGGCACCGAATCGCAGGACGACCGCGCGGCGCTGCTCGAGGCGCTGGGCACCGGGCTGTCCGGCGCGGACGAGCCGTTGCTGGAACGCGCCCTCGATGACCGGCGCCGGCAGGTCCGCGGTGTCGCGCTCGACCTGCTCGTCGGATTGCCCGGCAGCGCCTACGTCGGGCGGATGGCCGCTCGGGCCCGCGCCTGCCTCGATCTGAGCCGGCCCGGCCGGATCAGGATCACTCCGCCCGCCGCCTGCGACCGGTCCATGGTCCGCGACGGCATCGCGCCGAGGCCACCGGCCGGGATGGGTGAGCGGGCCTGGTGGCTGGAGGAGGTCCTGGCCCATACCCGGCTGGACGGGTGGCCCGGTCCGGCCGCGTTCCTTGCCCGGGGGATCAGCGACGAGTGGATGGCGACCATCCGCCGCGGGCTGGCCCGCGCGGCTGCCGCCCAGCGTGCTCCCGCCTGGGCGGCAGCCCTGGTCGACCCGCTCACCGCGGACGTCGTCGCGCACGGGCGTCCGGAGGATCGGCTGCTCCTCGAAGCGCTCTACCACACACTGCCCCCGGAGGATCTTGCCGCACAGGCCACCGGGATCCTGGGACGCGGACTCGTCGGCGCCACGGCGGTCGGTGTCGAGCAGGTGCTCGCGTTGTGCCCCGCACCGTGGCCACCGGCCGTCGCCGACGCGGTGTTCCGGGCCATCGCCGACCAGCTCGGCAACCGGGCCGGCGGCTGGCGGTTGGTCGGGCTCTGTGAGCTCGCCGCGCTGCGGATCCCGGCCGGCTTCGCCCCCCGTGCCGTCGCGCTCCTGGATCGGCTGCGCGCCGCCGGGCAGAACCATCCGGCCGGACCGACCGTCGAACGCCTGGCCGTCACTCTCCGGTACCGCCAAGACATGCTCGAGGAGCTCGCGTGACCATCGACAGGTCCGACATGACCGGTGTGGAGGTGGCGGTGCAACGCCGCCACGCCGAGGACGAGTACGGCCACGAGCTGAGCGCGCTCGTGAAGGGAGACGACCGGATCCGGCCACCGGGCTGGCGACTCTCGCCTGGTGCGGTGGTGACCTACCTGCTCGGCGGGGTGGCCGCCGACGATACCCCGATCACGCCGAAGTACATCGGCTCCCGCCGGCTCATCGAGGTGGCGGTCGCGACCCTGGCCACCGACCGGGCGCTGCTGCTGCTCGGCGTACCCGGCACCGCCAAGACCTGGGTCTCCGAGCACCTCTCGGCGGCGATCAGCGGCGACTCCACCCTGATGGTCCAGGGCACCGCCGGTACTCCCGAGGAGGCGATCCGCTACGGCTGGAACTACGCGCGCCTGCTCGCTGAGGGCCCGTCCCGGGCGGCAGTGGTGGAAAGCCCGGTCATGCACGCCATGGCGACCGGCCGGATCGCCCGGGTGGAGGAGCTGACCCGGATGCCCTCCGACGTGCAGGACTCCCTGATCACCATCCTGTCCGAGCGGACGCTGCCGATTCCCGAGTTGGGTGGAGAGGTCCAGGCGCGCAAGGGGTTCAACGTCATCGCCACCGCCAACGACCGCGACCGGGGGGTCAACGAGCTGTCCTCGGCGCTGCGCCGCCGCTTCAACACGGTGGTGCTGCCCGTACCGGCGGGGCCGGACGAGGAGGTCGACATCGTCTCCCGCCGGGTGACCGCGCTCGGCCGGGCGCTGGAGCTGCCCGAGCTGCCACCGGCGGTGGAGGAGATCCGCCGGGTGGTGACGGTCTTCCGGGAACTGCGCAACGGGGTGACCGAGGACGGGCACACCAAGCTCAAGTCACCGAGCGGCACGCTGTCCACGGCGGAGGCGATCTCGGTGGTCACCGGCGGGATGGCCCTCGCGGCACATTTCGGCGACGGTACGCTCCGCGCGGTCGACGTGGCCGCCGGCATCGTCGGGTCGGTGGTCAAGGATCCGGTCTCCGACCGGGTGGTGTGGCGCGAATACCTGGAGACCGTGGTCCGTGAGCGCGACGGTTGGCGGGACTTCTACCGCGCCGCCCGCGACGTCTAGAGCGGCGGCCATGGCGGCGATTCCCATCCCGACCCGCGAGACCCCGGTGCTGCTGGGCGTACGGCATCACGGGCCAGGTTCGGCCCGGGCGGTCCGCCGGGCACTGTCGGCATACCAGCCGGAGGTGGTACTCATCGAAGGCCCGCCCGAGGCCAACCCGCTCGTACCGCTGTCCGGAGACGAGGACATGCGCGCTCCGGTCGCACTGCTGGCCTACCCGTCGGGAGCCAAGGGATCCGGCACCGACCGCCGGTTGCGCGGCGCGTTCTGGCCGTTCGCCGAGTTCTCCCCCGAGTGGCAGGCGCTGCGCTGGGCAGTGGCCCGTGACGTCCCGGTGCAATTCATCGATCTGCCGGTGGCGGTCCGGATGGCGGTGGGCGACCCGCCGGCCCGGCGCACCGGGTCAGCCGAGGAGGGCGTGCGCGGCGATCCGATCGCGGCGCTGGCGGCGGCGGCCGGTTACGACGATCCGGAGCGCTGGTGGGAGGACGTCGTCGAGCACCGGTATGTCGCGGACGGCAGTCATGACGGGCGCGATCCTGCCGGGTTGACCGCGGCGCTCAGCCCGTTCGAGGCGATCGCCGAGGCGATGGCCGAGGTCCGGGCCAGCGCTCCGGCGACGCCGGAGGCCGAGCGGGTGGACGAGGAGCGCCGCGAAGCGGCGATGCGCTCCGGGCTGCGGGCGGCTCTGCGACGGTACGAGCGGGTCGCGGTGGTGTGCGGCGCGTGGCACGTACCGGCGCTGACCGCACCGTTGCCCACGGCCACCGCCGATGCCGCAGTGCTGCGCGGACTTCCCAAGGTCAAGGTCGCCATGACGTGGGTACCGTGGACCCACGCGCGACTGGCCTCCTGGCAGGGCTACGGCGCCGGGGTACGTTCACCCGGCTGGTACCACCATCTGTTCACCACGACCGGGCCGCAGACCGTCGCGCGCTGGCTGGTCCGGGCGGCCGCCGTGCTGCGCCGCGACGGGTTGCCGGTGTCCAGCGCCCATGTCATCGAGGCCACCCGGCTGGCCGATGCGCTGGCCACCATGCGCGGCCGGCCCGTCCCGGGCCTGACCGAGGTCACCGACGCGACACTGGCCGTGCTGTGTGAGGGCGATATCCTGCGGCTGGAGCTGATCCAGCGGCGGTTGGTGGTGGGCGAGCGGCTGGGTACGGTCCCCCGCGGCACACCGGGCGTACCCATCGCGCGGGACGTCGCCGCGTCGCAGCGGCGCCTGCGGCTGCCACCGGACCCGCTGCCCCGCGAGATCGACCTGGACCTGCGTCGCGAGATCGACCTGGAACGCAGCCGGCTGTTGCACCGGCTCGGGCTGCTCGGCGTCGACTGGGGCGTGGCGCTGGAAAACCGGCGGGGGCGCGGCACGTTTTGGGAGTCCTGGCGGCTGCGCTGGGAGCCCGAGTTCGTGATCGACCTGGTGGAGGCCAGCGCATACGGGACGACGGTACGCGAGGCCGCCACCGCCCGGGTCGCCGAGCAGGCGGCTGCCGCCGGGTCCCTCGCCGACGTCACCGAACTGGTCGAGCGCTGCCTGCTGGCGGAGCTGCCCGACGGCCTGCCACCGGTGCTGACCGCGCTCGACGAGCGGATGGCCCTCGACCACGACGTGGCGCACCTCATGGACGCGTTCCCGGCGCTTGCCCGCACGCTGCGGTACGGCGACGTGCGCGGTACCGACCTGCCCGCCCTCCAGCACGTCACCGACGGGCTGATGACGCGCATCTGCGTCGGCCTGCCCACCGCCGTCGCCGGCCTGGATGACGGCGCCGCCGCCGGAATGCGCGACCGGATCGACGCCGTACACGCCGGCGTGGCGCTGCTCGACCAGCCGGAGACCACCGCGCGGTGGCACGATGTCCTCGCCGCGCTGTCCACCCGGGAGCACCTGCACGGACTGTTGTCGGGCCGGCTCAACCGGCTGCTGCTCGACGCGGGGCTCCTCGACGTGGCGGAGGCGGGGCGCCGGATGTCACTCGTGCTCACCGTGGGCACGCCGGTCGGCCGGGCCGCCGCCTGGATCGAGGGCTTCCTGACCGGGCATGGCCTGCTCCTCGTACACGACGAGCGGCTGCTCCGGCTGGTGGACGGCTGGATCACCGGGATCCCGGCCGAGTCCTTCGTCGAGGTGCTGCCGCTGCTGCGCCGCACCTTCAGCGAATACCCGGCACCGCAGCGCCGGCAGATCGGTGAACGCGCGGTCCGCCTCGGTGGGGGCACCGTCGGCCCCGCGGAACCCGCCGACGACGACATCGACAACGAGCGCGCTGATCTCGTGATGCCCACAGTCGGGGCGCTGCTGGGCTGGGGGCGGAACATGAGGTCGGCGGACCCGACGGCGAGGCGGACGTGACGGCGAGGCGGACGTGACAGCGGACGAGGAGCGTGCGCGCCGGTGGCGGCTGGCGCTCGGTGGGGCGCCGGACGGTGAGGGCACCGGCCACCGGCTCAGCGGGGGCGACGCGGCCGTGGACGCGGCGTTGGCCGCCCTCTATGACGCCGACCGGGACGCGGGCGGTGGCGAGCGCACCGGGCGCGGCGGCGGACTCAACGCCTCCGCTCCCCGGGTGGCGCGCTGGTTGGGCGACATCCGCCGGTACTTCCCGGCCACGGTTGTACAGGTGATGCAGGCCGACGCGATCGAACGGCTCAACCTGACCCGGATGCTGCTCGAACCGGAGCTGCTGGACGCCGTCGAGCCCGACGTACACCTGGTCGGTACCCTGCTGAGTCTCAGTCGGGTGATGCCCGAGCGCAGCAAGCGGGCCGCCCGGGCAGTGGTCGCGAAGGTCGTCGCCGACCTGCAGCGGCGACTCGCCCAGCGCACCCGCGCCGCGCTCACCGGCGCGGTCAACCGGGCGGCCCGGATCAACCGTCCGCGCCACAGCGACATCGACTGGGGTCGCACGGTGCTCGCGAACCTCCGCCACTACCGTCCCGAACTCGGCACGGTCATCCCGGAGCGCCTGGTCGGCTACGGCCGGCGCGGGCTGGCGGTGCAGCGCGACGTCGTGCTGCTGGTCGACCAGTCCGGCTCGATGGCCGCCTCGGTGGTCTACGCGAGCGTCTTCTCCGCCGTGCTCGCGTCGCTGCGCACGCTGCATACCTCCCTGGTGGTCTTCGACACCGCGGTGGCCGACCTGACCGACCGGCTGGCCGACCCGGTCGATGTCCTCTTCGGTACGCACCTGGGCGGCGGAACGGACATCAACCGGGCGCTCGCCTACGCCCAAGGGCTCATCGTCCGGCCCCGGGACACGATCCTCGTGCTGATCAGCGACCTCTACGAGGGCGGCGTACGCGAGGACATGCTGCGCCGGGTATCGGCGATGACGGCGCTCGGCGTGCAGGTCATCGTGCTGTTGGCGCTGTCCGACGAGGGCGCACCCGACTACGACACGGACAACGCCGCCGCGCTCGCGGCCCTCGGCGTACCGGCGTTCGCGTGTACTCCCGATCTCTTCCCCGAGCTGATGGCAGCCGCGATCGAGCGGCGCGATCTACGGCCGGTCGTCGAACGCGAGACCGGACGCGGCTAGCCACGCCGCTGTCAGCTGCTCAATCGGGACCGGTTCGATTTCGCGTGCCATCCAGCCGGAGGGTCCTCGCCGACCAGTCCGTCCACGGCCTCTCGGATCAGGTCGGCGTGCCCGGTGTGCCGGCCGTACTCCTCGATCAGGTCACAGAGGAGCCGGCGTAGGCTGGCGTGGCGGCCGTCCGGCGCGGTGACGTGGACGAGCTGGTCGAGCCCGCCGTCGGCCAGGGCCGCGTCGAGCCTGGCGCGGGACCGTTCGACGGCGCCGTCCCAGAGCGCGTACAGCTGTTCGGGAGTGTCGTCGGCGGCGGAGGTGAACTCCCAGTCGTTGCTGCCGTCCCAGCCGGTCGCGTCCCACGGCGCGCCCATCGGGTCCCCGCGCAGCTTGGTGGTGAAGTGGTAGTCCTCCACGGCAGCGAGATGCTTGAGCAGGCCGGCGAGGGTCAGCGAGGAGGCGCCGACGCGGGTCCGCAGCCCGGCAGCGTCGAGGTCGTCGGCCTTCCAGCGGAAGGTCGCACGCAGGCGGTCGAGCGCACCGACGATGTGCTCGACCTCGGTACCGGCGAAGGGCGGTTCCCACCAGTAGTCGGTGTTGGTCATGACGCCACGGTAGAACCCGTTGCGGACGTTCTGCGTCCGGAATCCAGGTCCGGGTCGTGCAGTCGGCGAGCGCCCGTCATCGTGATCCCATGCTGATCTACAAGATTCTGCTGCCCGCCGAATGGGCCCGGTTCGAGACCGCCGGGCAGTTCGACGGCTCACCGTTCGACCAGAGCTCCGGGTTCATCCACTGCTCGTCGCGCGACCAGGTTGGCGACACGGCCCTGCGAGTGTTCGGACCCGAGCCGGCGCTGGTGGTCGTCACGCTCGACGCCCAGATGGTCGGCGGGTCACTACGCTGGGAGTCGGCCCGCGACGGCAGCCCGTTCCCACACGTCTACGCTCCCCTGCCATTGAGCGCCGTGGTGGCGGTACACCGGCTCGACGGCGCGGCGTCCGTCGACGACGTCCTGCCCCGCGAGTAGCCCGAAGGCCGCAGGTGCTGCCACCACGCCTCAGCCGTTGACCGCGCCCCTCCACCCGCTGGGCAGCCAGAACGGGACGGCAGCGGCCTCGGGTCCGGCCAGCAACGCAACCGACCTGTTGACAGGCGTAGCCAGTGGTGATCTGATCCCAAGACATAAATATGTAAGGAAGGCTATCTATCAATCGCGAGGTGAGCCGTGCAGATCCAACTGGGAGGAAAGCTCAGGCAACTGCGGCGGATACCGGTCCGGGTCCGCGTGATCGCGACGCTCGTGATCGGTCTGCTGATCGCGGCCCTCGTGCAGGTGACCGGGGCCGCTGCCGCGGCGACCCGGTACGAGGCGGAGAACGCCACCATCTCGCAAGGCGTGGTGGAGGCCAACCACCTCGGCTTCTCCGGTACCGGTTTTGTCAACTACAACAATCTGGTCGGGAGCTACGTCGAGTTCACCGTCAACGCGGCGAACGCCGGCACCGCCACGCTCGCGATCCGCTACAGCAACGGCAGCACCGCGGACCGGCCGATGGACGTCGCCGTCAACGGCAGCACGGTCGCACCGGCGGCGTCGTTCCCGCCGACGGGTAACTGGGACACCTGGGCGACCAAGACCATCACCGCGCCGGTGACAATCGGTAGCAACAAGATCCGTGCCACCGCCACCACCGTCAACGGCGGCCCGAACGTCGACTTCCTCGACTTCGACGTGGCCACCACGCCGACCTTCACCGACTACCAGGCCGAAGCCGCCACGATCTCCCAGGGTGTAGTGGAGTCCAACCACCTCGGCTTCACCGGTTCCGGCTTCGTCAACTACGACAACCTGGTGGGCAGCTACGTCGAGTTCATGGTCAACGCCGCGACCGCGGGCAACTACGGGCTCACGTTCCGCTTCGCCAACGGCACCACCACGAACCGGCCGATGGACATCAGCGTCAACGGCGTCGTGGTCGCCCCCGGCCTGGCGTTCAATCCCACCACGAACTGGGACACCTGGGCCAACCAGAGCATCACGGCGGCGCTGACCGCCGGGGTCAACCGGGTCCGCGCGACCGCGACCACGGTCAACGGCGGGCCGAACCTGGACCGGCTGCGGGCCACCAACCCGACCGACACCGAGGCCCCGACGCCGCCGGGCAACTTCCGCCCGCTCAGCGACCCGACCGCGTTCTCCGTTGACGTGGCGTGGGACCCGTCCACCGACAACGTGGGCGTGGTGCTGTACCGGGTCTACAACGGCGGCAACATCGTCGCCGAGGTCGGTGGCAACGTCACCAGCACCAGGGTCACTCTCAAGCCCAACACCGACTACGTCCTGAGCGCCGCGGCCTTCGACGCGGCCGGTAACGCGTCGCAGGCGAGCAACACCTACGCCTTCAAGTCGCCGCCGAGCGATGACACCCAGGCACCGACCACGCCGACCAACCTGCACACCACCAACGTCGCCAGTACCAGCATCTCGCTGGCCTGGAACGCGTCCACGGACAACATCGGCGTGGCCGGGTACAACGTCTACCGGGACGGTACGAAGTTCGCCACCGTGCCGGACCTGACCGCCACGGCCGACAGCCTCCAGCCGAGCACGCCCTACTCGTTCACGGTGGAAGCATTCGACGCCAACGGAAACACCTCGCCGCAGGCGACCCCGATCTCGGCCACGACGCTCCCCGCCGACAACGGCGGTAGCGGCGGTGACCCGAGCTACGACCGCGACATCAGCACCAACGTCGACCTGGCCTGGTCGGTCGGCTTCCTGCCCGACAACACGGCCCTGGTGACCGAGCGGGACCGGTTCGAGATCCTGCGGTTCACGCTGAGCGGACAGAAGACCGTCCTGGGCAAGATCAGCGAGGCCCGGACCACCGGCGGGGAAGGCGGCCTGCTCGGCCTGGCGGTCTCGCCGACCTTCGCGACCGACCACTACGTCTACATCTACTACACCTCCGACACCGACAACCGGGTCGCCCGGTTCAAGTTCGAGAACGGGACGATCGGCGCCCGGGAGCCGATCGTGACCGGCATCGCCAAGAACCAGTTCCACAACGGCGGCCGGATCAAGTTCGGCCCCGACGGGTTCCTCTACATCGCCACCGGTGACGCCAAGAACAGCTCGTTGGCGCAGAACCTGAGCTCGCTCAACGGCAAGATCCTGCGGGTCACCCCCACCGGCGCGCCGGCACCGGGCAATCCGTTCGGTACCCGGATCTACAGCTACGGGCACCGCAACGTACAAGGTCTGGCCTGGGACTCGGCCGGCCGGCTGTGGGCGTCCGAACTGGGCGAGAGCACCTGGGACGAGCTGAACCTGATCCAGGCCGGCAAGAACTACGGCTGGCCGACCTGCGAAGGCAAGTGCGGCAACTCGTCGTTCGTCGACCCGGTACAGGTCTGGGACGTGGCGTCCGCCTCACCCAGCGGGCTGGAGATCGTCAACGACTGGCTCTACATGGCCGCGATCCGGGGCGCCCGGCTGTGGGTCATGCAGATCCAGGGTGCCACCACGGATACCCCGCGGGCGTTCTTCAACGGCCGGTGGGGCCGGCTGCGCGACGTCGTCAAGACCCCCGACGGCGGCCTGTGGCTGACCTCGACGAACAACGACAAGAACGGTGGTACGCCGAGCACGCTCGACAACGTCATCGTCAGGCTCAAGTTCACCGGCACACCGTTCCGGCTGACGACGACCGCCTGGGCCAACGGCGGCAACATCCCGACCAGGTACACCTGCCAGCAGGACGCTACCGCCGGTCAGGACATCTCGCCGCCGCTGACCTGGGGTCCCGGCACGACCGGGGCGAAGAGCTTCGCCATCACACTCATCGACACCGCCAACAGCAACAAACACTGGGTGATCTGGGACATCCCAGCCACCACGCTCCGCCTACCGGAGGGCCTCGACCTCGGGTTCGACGTACCCGAAGTGTCAGGGGCCCACCAGAAGGCGATGGGCAGTGGGAACACGTCGTTGATGTATTTCGGTCCCTGCCCCGGCGGTAGCACGCACCGCTACGAGCTCCGGCTGTACGCGATCGACACGCCGACGCTGCCGGGAGTCAGCTCCAGCTCGTCGGTTGCCACGGTGGAGACCGCCATCCTCGGGCACGATCTGGCCCTCTTCACCCTGGTCGGTAACTCGGCCGCGCACACCTGAACCACGAACGGCGCACCACCGGCCGGGCCGGAGCTCCACGCTCCGGCCCGGCCGGGCTTCGCGCCAGACGCACCTGCGACAACGGCTCGTCATTCAACTGCCGACAGAGCACGGGCAGCCTTCCATCCATACCCATCGGCCAAGGCTGGCGCGGGTGCGCGCGCCGATCAGACCTGATCAAGCTCCTCGGGCGTAAGTGCTCG